>Ga0082335_1002659_pt1 | contig 32515 bp, 53 predicted proteins | sample Subgrocontami58m_FD_72375 | JGI IMG/M metagenome (GOLD analysis project Ga0082335, IMG submission 72375) | Subsurface groundwater microbial communities from S. Glens Falls, New York, USA - GMW37 contaminated, 5.8 m (SPADES assembly) (version 2) ... | reverse complement strand
ACATCCGCGGCATCGCCAATGTAGCCTTTCAGGCGGTCTCCCTGTACTATGGCACCGACGAGGCCAAGGAGGGCGGCAACGCCTTCCGCGAAAAGCGCAAGCCGCGGTTTCGCGATCACCAGAAGTAGAATGACGTCGCAACCGCCGTCATGCCTTTCGGGCGTCGTGGTGCTCGAACGGGGTGACCGCCTGGCGACGGCGCTTTGCGGCGCGCTGCTGACCGAATTGGGCGCCACGGTCGTGCGCTTAGAGCACGGCGCGCCTCGCTTTCCGGATCTGACCGCGGCGGCCGCGGAGCGGGCAGTGGCGATTGCGCGCGCAGGGAAAATTTGCCTCGCTAGCCCGATCCCGCATGAACACACAGGCGAGGCTTGGGCCAGACTCGTGGCGCGGGCCGACGTCGTGTTGTTGACGCCTGCCGACCCGGACGATCGCCGATTTGTAGAGGAGCAGAGCGCGGAGCGAATCGTTTGCTCGGTCACCGACTACGGTCTGGACGCGGCTGACGATGCCGCCACCGGCGAGCTGGCGCTGCAGGCCCAGGGCGGAATCATGGCCGCCACCGGCGCGTTCGGCGGTCCGCCCGAAGCCGTAGGAATCCCCGTAGTCGAAATGATGACCGCGATCAACGCCGCCACCGCGGTATTGGCGGCGCTGCGCGTGTTCGAGCGGCAAGGGCGGCCCCAACTGCTCGACATGGCGGCCTTTGACGGCGAGCTTGCATTGTTCCCGACGTTCGTCTCCAGCATCGCGACCGGGAAGGCCAGCGGCTATCGCCTGGGGGCAGGCCATCATTTATGTGCGCCCTGGAACGCCTATCGCACTCGCGACGGCTGGATCCAGCTTTGCTCGGCTAGCGACGACGAATGGCAACGCGTGCTGCAGGTGATCGGCCGCGGCGACGTCGCACAGGACGAACGATTCAAAGACGTCGCGGGACGAGTCGCCCATGTGCTCGAGGTCGATCTCATGGTCGAGGAATGGACGCGGCGAAGCTCTTCCGCAGCGGCCCATGCGGCTTTCGCCGGCGCCGGCGTGCCGGTTGGCGCGATTCGCACCATTCCGGATCTCATCATGGATTCCGAAATGGCCCGGCGTGAGATGGTTCGATGGGAGGCGGGGGCGCCTGTCGTAGGGTCCATTTTCAAGTTCAGCCGTTGTCCCGCGGTGGCGCGGGCGGCAGCCCTGCAAGACCAGGATCTGGAAACCGTGTTGCGGCGATTGGGTCCTCGCTCCGCTCGCGTCGCCGCCGCGCCGGGGCAAGCCGATCGACCGCTGGCCGGTATTCGAGTGATCGAGATCGGTCCCTATACCGCTGGGCCGCTGGGCGGTCGATACTTGAGCGACCTGGGCGCCGAAGTGATCAAGATCGAGTCACCCGGCGGCGAGATCTCCCGACAATGGACGCCGCAGTTCGGCGACTGGGGCGGCTTATTCGTCAACCTCAACATCGGCAAGAAATTTCTCTCCCTCGACCTGAAGAAGGACGCCGATCGCGAAGCTTTCCTGGCTCTCGCGCGCTCCGCCGACGTGGTATTGGAAAACCTCAAACCGGGCGCACTCGACCGACTCGGGATCGGCCCGCGCGCGCTTTCCTCGTTGATGCCGCGATTGGTGGTCTGTTCCGTCTCTGGCTTCGGCGCCGACGGCCCGGCACGACCGGCACTGGATACGGTGGTACAGGCTGAAGCCGGTCTCATGTCATTGGTTGGTGGCGGCGAGCTGCCGCACCGTGTCGGAACTTCGATCGCCGACCAAGGGGCCGCGCACGCCGCGCCGCTTGCCATCATTGCGGCATTGCGCCATCGCGATCTCACGGGCGACGGGCAGATCATCGATTTGGCGATGTACGACGTCGTCGTCTGGCTGACGCAGCTTAGCTGGCCGGACGGACGCGCCGCGCTGCGACCGTGGCAACACCTGGCTGCGAGCGACGGCTGGTGTTTCGCCGACGCATCGAAGGATATGATCGGGTCAATCTGCGGGCCCACGCCGTCGCGGCTCACTCGCGCCGAGCTTGTACAGCGACTGCGCCGCAACCGGATCGCCGGCGCCTCGGTACTCGAAATGAACGAAGTATTCACGCATGACGCGGTGGCACGGCGCGCGCTGGTGTGCGCCGCGGGTCCGCCCGGTGCGGCGATTCCGGTGACGCGCGCGCCGCACCGTCTGTGCCTGACCCCGCCTCGCAACGGACGTCTTTGCGCCCCGCCGAACGCCGATCGCCGGGAACTGCTGGGCGAAAACGCCGATACGGATCAACCCGCGAAGAGCTGACCCAGCGCTTCACAGTCTGCGGCCAGTGCTTGCCAGATCGTCCAGCCGCGTGTGCCCCTGCTCCGTATTCCAGTCTGTGAATCATTGCCAAACGGTTTTCGCCCGGATAGACAATGTTCCTAAAAAACAGTATCTTGGCTCATGAAATGGGGAATAACATGGTTATTTACGCCGAATAACATCGTCCTTATGGATATGCAGTACCTCAAGACGTTGATTTCATGCAACAGTTGATACGCACCGCGATGGGAACGCCGTTTTATTCGGCATTTCGGTGCTTGATATTGCGTTAGTCCTCATCAGAACGAGCGCACACAGATGCTGAACCGCGGTGTCCTGATCGTCTGGCCGAAGCAACCGTACCTCGACTGGGCGGCGCAGCTCGATGATTCCGGCCTTGTCCCTGATCCGGAGAGTGAAAAGACCGTTTACCTCATACCGGAATTTGACAGCGACGACGAAGCCTGGGAGATTCTGGAGGACGTCTACGCCGAAGTCTTTGAACGCGAACTCGATGGGTGGCACACCGATGATGCAGCCTGGCCGGAGAATCGCACGTTCGCGATGTTCAAGGAATGGTTTGACATCGAGCTTCACTCAGTCGTAGAAGACCTCTGTGCTTGCGAGATCGAAGACGATGAGGACTAACTTGGCGCCGCAGGCGGACGCGCGCGAAGCGGCAGTAGTTTGCAAACGTCAGTGCCGCGCGCGCCGCTGGGCTCCGCGTTATGTGCCATGAGCGACGCCCTGACCGAACAGAATGCAAAGCACTTAGGCGAAGCGCGAGAGTACGCGAACCGCCTCTCGGCTTCGCTGCCTGATCGTATTCAGATAGGCGCGCTTACGCTGAAGTCCAAGCTCCCATTCAAGGCCGTATCAATTCGCGAACTGCTCATGCATCGTATGGCGGCTCTATCGAGCGCGGCGGTTGATCTCTTTGAGCAGAAACGTGTTATTCCCGCTGCAATTTTGACAAGAGCTATCGTTGAAACACTCGCAGTCTTATTCACCTTTCATGAGCGCATCGAGCGATTCTTAAAGGACAAAGTCAAAGATATCGATGAGTTCGACGCCTTTCTAATGCGCTATCTCCTAGGCGCGCGAGACAACCCTGAAATGCCAACGCCAACGAACATTCTCACTCTCATCGACCGTGTCGAAGTCACCCTGCCGGGCTTTCGTAGTGTCTACGATGCGCTTTGCGAGTGCGCCCACCCCAATTGGGCGGGCACGTTGGGGGCGTTTGGAAAAATTGACAAAGAAAAGTTCGAACTTAAACTTGGTCCGGTCGAAAGGTCTACGGCTTATACGAGTGGCTTGGCTGCCCTGTCGGGTGCCTTGATGGCCTTCGAACACTATTACAACGCCTCCGCTGACTTGATGTATCAACTCAACGACTACTTCGAAGGCGCCAAGGCATGACACATAACCTGGCGCCCAACTCGGACGCGCGGCGAGCATCGCGCCAAGCCTTAACCACCGTGCACGCGCGCCGGTTGGCTCCACGTTGGGCCTAATCGAACCGCCATTCCTTCGGCAAAGCGCATACTCGGCGATTTCGTTGTTCTTGCCGATTGCACGATCGAGAAACACTGACACATATCAGGTAAGCTCCGAGCAGTACGCTAGTGCGTGCTAGGAATTTGCTCTTAATCAACCAGGAGATGTCCATGGCTAATCGATTTCTGCGTCTGTCCGTCGTCTATTTCGTGCTTGGTGTGACCTTGGGAATTGTCATGGCGGCAAGCCACGACTACACCTTCAGGCCGGTTCATGCCCACCTCAATCTGTTGGGCTGGGTCGGTATGGCATTGTTCGGACTTTGGTACCGCAGCGCCCCGGCCTCGGCCGAGACCCGGCTAGCCAAAGTCCATTTCTGGTTGCATAACATCGCATTGCCCATACAGATGATCACATTGGCCATGTTTACCAGTGGTGACACGTCGGTGGAGCCGGTGCTCGCACTGGCTTCGGTAGTGATCGGTATCGGCGTAGTGTGCTTCGCGATCAACCTGTGGAAGCACACAGGGCGCTGATGGCGCGTAGCATGTAAAACGTCGTGTGAGGGCGAATTGGCGAGGATAGAATTGATGGAGCAACAAATCGGAACAGCCCCCCTCCATACAGGATCACCTTCAGAGGTGGGAAGGTCTTTCCGTGTGCGGGTGTTTGCGCTGATCAAGCCCAACTATTCATTGGTGCGGACGCCTATCGGCGCCGCACAATTGGGACGTTAGAGGTCCGAGCGAAGAGACAGCGGATGGAATTTCGACTTACCTATCGTGGGCGGCTCAAAGGGAATGGGTCGCCCGAGCAAAAGCAGCAGATTCGGAGATACATTCATCCGCAGCTTGCTATGCTATGGACGCAGCCACCACTCACTGACTACGCGGACGCACTTCCCGGCGGAAAGCACGCGCCCGAAAACTCGCCTTTCGCACGCCAAGTCGGCCAGTTCACCTTTCGACCGCTTGTAAATCCTGAGTATGACGTGGTATCCGAGCTTGACATTACGTTCCTCCGGCCCGAGCCGCCCGGGCTCTTGGTGTCCCAGTCAGGCGATATCGATAACAGGATCAAGACTCTTCTTGATGCTCTGCGTATGCCGCAGAATTCCGGAGAGTTGCCCCCAAACGACTCTCCTAAAGAGGGCGAGACCCCATTTTGCGTATTGCTTGAGGACGATCGCTTGATAACACACCTCTCAGTTACAACTGATCGGCTATTAGAGCCTGTGACTCATCAACTTGACGTATTGCTGCTCATTCACGTGCGCGTGAAGATTACGAGGGCGACCATTGACAACCTTGCGCTCGGCGTTTAGACGGACCCCTAACCACCGGTTGCAGGCGACGCGCATGAAGCCGCGCGCGCCTAAACCGGAACGTTAGAGCCCAGAAATGAGCGCGACAAAGGAACGGTCCATCACAGAAATCCCCGATGATCTCTTTAGGGTGGCTACCGAACATCTCTGGCAATTTACTGTCGGATTTGTCGCCGTTGAGCGCAAGGGCAAAGTGGAGGAGGCAACTCTTCGCGGTTCTGGAATTCTCGTGAAGGCCAATGGCACGCATGCCTTCTTGACTGCGGACCACGTAATCGACAACCTACCGCGAGATGGTCGTCTGGGACTGATTCTGTCAGCGACCGTAGAGCAGACGTCCATTGACAGATCTGGTATCGAGTATCGTAGGATCGACCGCGGACAGGACCCCAGGGCTGGACCTGACATTGCAGCCATAATATTGTCATCGACCGTTGCGTCTGCGGTCGGGTCGAAGAAGACCTTTTATGACCTCGATAGGCGGAAGGAGCGATTGATGACATCTCCGCCAGATGATCGCGAGGGTATTTGGATCGCGAGCGGATTTGTGGAAGAGTTCACCAAGATGGACCCGAATCCCACGCCTTACGAATCAGTCAAGGCATTCTGCGACTTCGCGTCGGTCGGAGGAGTCGAATCGTACGTAGTCGAAGGGCAGCACGATTACTTCGTATTTCCGCTGTCGAACTCCACGGACGCCTCAATACCCAACAACTTTGGCGGTGTCAGTGGGAGCGGGCTCTGGCACGTACTGTTGCGTGAAAACAAGGCAGGCGACTTGACTGCATTCGATTACATCCTTCAAGGCTTGACTTACTATCAAGAGCCATACGTTGAAGGACGATCCGCTTTGCGATGCCATGGTCAGAAGAGTATCTACGGCGTTGCACATGAAGCTCTTCGTAGTCGTGGGCTCTAACTCTAGCTGGTGCGGACGGGCTGGAGCCGGCGTAGCATGTTTCACCATTGTGCGGGCCCGCCGCACAGCATGGCGTTAGACGGCAGAAAATATGCAGCTCACTAAATTGGAAGCCGCAATTCGACAGCTCGATACCGCCATTGAGTTGTTCTTTGAGAAGCGCGATCCTGTTTCGGTACGTACTCTTGTTGGAGCGGCGGGACGCGTTTTCTCGGACCTAGTGGAGCACAAGAAGCCCGGCGAGTCTTGGCGCTCGAATACTGTTAAGTCGATCCCCACGCTTCCCCCTAAGCAGGTGTATGGCATCCTCAATAGCACTCCGAATTTCCTAAAGCACGCGGACCAAGATCCTGAGGGCGAGCATATTTTCACAGAGGCAGAGAACGACGATCTGATCTTCATGGCTACTCTTGAATGTGGGGAAATCCATACGACGTCATTGGAGATGCAGGCGTTTCAAATCTGGTATATGGCGTCATATCCGGAACGGTTCTTTGAAGACAACCAACCAGCCCAGGACGCGAAGCTACTCTTGCCAACGCTCGCATCGCTGACGCGCGAGAAGAAAATTGACGTGGGCGCTCGACTTTTGGCGGAGCAAAAACGTGAAGCTAATACTGCCGTCTAACTTTAGGTCCAGCGGACCGCCTTCGGCGGCCGCTGACCAGGCACGTTGGGCCGTATGATCGTAACTCCTCGCTGAGACCGTGTTTGCCACCTCTACACTCCGTCATTCCCGTATCCACGGGCACGCCCCGCGGCGCGCTATGCAGGTGAGTGCACGACGTAATTGCTCTGAAACGCGCGTCCCTATTGGCTTCCAGGCCAGTGGCTTCGCTCAACAGCCGTCCGTTGCTGGGCGCCGTGCCGCGCCGCTGCTGTGGCTCCGGCTGCCGAAACCCAGCCACCGTATTCGTCATTGGTCGCGACCGTTTCTTTCTCGGGCGGGAGCGCCAGCTCAAACACCGCCGCTTCTGCTCACGCACAAGCTCGGTTGTCAGCATGCGCAGGTCGCGCTTCGTTGCACCACCGATTCGTTTCCGCCTGCTCCGTCTTGGCTCGTCGCGCAAGCGCGCTTGCATAGGCCGTCGCCCAACTACAGGTGGAGCGGACAGGCCGGAAGCAACGTGCCAAAATCCACCACCGTGGCGGCCTGCCGCTCACCAAAACGTTAGAGCACATATCCCGGAGCCGCCATGCAGCACATACTTGTCTACTCTGATTCCTTGTCCTGGGGCATTGTCCCTACGACACGAAAGCGCCTGCTTTTCGAGCAACGCTGGCCGGGCGTCATGGAAATGTCCCTCTGCTCCGCGGGTCAGAAAGTTCGTGTCATCGAAGATTGTCTGAACGGCCGGCGTACCGTATGGGATGATCCCTTCAAACCCGGACGGAACGGTCTTGTCGGGTTGGCTCAACGAATCGAAATTCACTCGCCGCTTGAGCTTGTTGTTCTTATGCTCGGAACAAACGACTTTCAGTCTATGCACGAGTACAACGCATGGCATTCATCTCAAGGCATTACTGCGCTTGTATCCGCCATCCGCACTGCGCCTATCGAGCCAGGCATGCCCGTGCCACAAATACTTGTGGTTGCACCGCCGGCCATCCGAACGCCGAAAGGACCGATTGCGCCAAAATTCGAGGGCGGCGAAGTGAAGTGCGTCGGGTTGTCCGCCGCCTACCGGATGGTGTGCGAAGAAGTTGGTTGCCATTTCTTCGATGCAGGCGGCGTAATCACATCAAGCAACGTAGATGGAGTGCATCTTGATCTTGAGCAGCATTTGGCTCTTGGTAACGCAGTGGCCGAAGTTGTTAAACCGCTGCTCTTGAAAAATGTGCTCTAACCCTGCGCTCAACCGGACGCTGCGCGATAAAGCCGCGCAGCGCCGGTTAGCTCCACGTTGGGCATCACCAAGCGTCTCACGGAGGTAACTATGGAGTACGTTGTTCTCTTGATTGTCGTCGTTGTTGTCGCAGCGTTCCTCATGAATCGCGGACGAGATTTCGATGACCCGAAACCCATGTCCAATCAGCACCTGTTATCCGCAATCGCAGGGCAAGCCGACTGGTTAGAAAAGATGAGTCGGGCGCCTATCGAGTCTCAAAACTCTACGTCGATAATAGAACTTGCTAGGAAACGAAGGAGCTACATCGCGCGACTGTGTATGGAAGTGGTATCGAGAGGAGCCGGTGATGGAGGCCCGGGCAACCAAGAGCTCAAATATCCCGGTGCAACTGCTGCCATCAATGTCTTTTCAGAAACCTACGAGTACGCAAAGGAACTGGAAGCGGCAGGTAATAGTAAGGAGAATGCCGCGACAAAAGCCGTTAAGGAAAAACTAATTGTCCCGAGCGGAGTGTTCTATCCGACTCGCTGGGAGATATAGCAAACGGATATGTCACTACTCGCGGATCCTCCATTTGACGAAGGCAAAACCTCGGCCTGTATGGTGCTTGGTAGAGCGCTCTACATCGCTTGTGGCTTTGAAGACGACTGCCGCTCTCTTGCTTTCGTATTGAAGGTTCGAGAGCCGCAGCCGGAAGGACAGTCCGAAGATGAGTTTTTTGCCGCCGTATCGAAGGCAGTTCTAGGTCGGCTCGTTGAGCTTAGCAAACTCATTGTGCGAAGGGCAAAGCTTCCAGAAGACTATGCGGCAATGCTTCATGCTGCCCGAGACGCCAGGAACTACATCGCCCATGAAGCAGTTGGTGAGTTGAAGCGTCTCACCAAAGTGCCCAATGGCTTTAGTCAGTGGCAAAGTGCAATGGCTTCAAAGCTTGAAGATGTCGCCTATGGAAAAATTATCGTTGCCGTGCTTCTCTCTCGTAACTCGGCAGAACTGAAGCCAACGCAGGAGGCTATTGAAGCGTACCCCAGAAAGCTCAATTCCTGGGTCTTCGAAAGTGATGCCCAACTATGCGTCGCAGCGGACGCGCATAAAGCCGCGCGCCGCTGAACGCGAACGTTGGGCTTCACATCTAGACACTTCGCCTATTTTCACCAAAGGGGGAGACTCATGAAATCAGTAGCCATCATCCTTTCTATAGTTGCTTTGACATGCACAACAGCCTTTGCTCGAGGCGGTGGCGGCCATTCCGGCGGAAGTCACTCAAGCGGTGCGCACAGTTCTGGCAGTGGGAGCCACAGTATCAAGGGCTATGTGAAGAAAAACGGAACGTACGTTGCGCCGTCGCACGCCACTAATCCGAACAGATCCAAGACCGACAATTGGTCGACCAAAGGTAATGTGAACCCGCACACCGGCAAAGAAGGAACGAAAGATCCCGTCACTGGGAAATAGGCATGGTGTCAAGAGGAAGAGCAACTCATAATGAAAGCGGTGAAGCCCAACCCATCAATCCACCGGACGCTGCGCGATGAAGCCGCGCAGCGCCGTTGATTTCAGACGTTGGGCGTCATTCCCCGAAAGGAGAAGCCTGTGGATGTCCTTGCCTTGTTACTCGTTATTGGCTTGGTCGTGGGCGCCCTATTCGCGCTCCGAATTGTTCTTGCGTGGGCAATAGTGATAGTTCCGCCACTCTGTGGTCTAGCGCTTGGCATATGGGTCTGGGCGATGGGGCATGACAACATTGGCGTGCTTATCATCATTGGCACATTCATCGCCGGATATGGCTGGGTGGAATGGGCGATCGAGTTTGTGGACAAGCATGACATCATGCCCGGCGATTGACCTGACGCCCAACCCTTTGTTGCTGCGGACGGACCGCCAGCGTCGTGCCAGTACAGCGATCATCTTGGCCCGCCGCAGAACAACACGTTGGGCTTCTAGAAATGGCTGAGGAAACCTATGACCGCCTCGCTCTTGCAAAGGGGCAACTGGATACGGCTCTTGAGCTATTTCTTGACCAGAAGAACTACTCATCGGCAATTACGCTGGCTGGGGCTGCTGAAGAGATATTTGGTCGTGCGCTTTCTCTTGCAGGAGGCAAGCCAGCGCTGGAAAGCTCGTATGAATCAATAGCCGAGGTTCACACAATGCTTCACGGTACGGAATTGAACAAGAAGAGTTATGTCGCAAAGGAAAATTTCGCGAGAGATGCCCTGAAGCACCTTCAGAACGACAAAGGGCCCACCATCACCATTGATCTTGAGGAAGCCGCATGTTGGATGCTGGTCAGGGCAATCCAGAATGGCAGGAAACTGAATGTCGAGTTTGAGCGCTTTCAAGATTTCGATAACTGGTTCTATGAAAACATCGTTGGCATATAGGCCCAACCCTTTGTTGCTGCGGACGGGCCGCCAGCGTCGCGCCAAATCAACTGTCTGCGTGGCCCGCCGCAGAACAACACGTTAGGGTTACGAATTAGGGAGCACTAAATGGAGCAAAAGAGACTTGATCAAATCGTGCAAGTACTCACGGAGAAAGGTGTTAATCAACCTTGTCCTCGATGCCGACACCCAAGGTTCAGTGTTGTCGGCGAGACCAGCATTCCACTTCAAGAGGACCCCAACGTTTTTTCAATTGGTGGTCCCTCCATACCCACAGTTATCGTCGCCTGTGACAAGTGTGGGTATATCACGCAGCACGCCCAAATCCCCCTAGGCTTGGCCAAAGGGGGTAAGTCATGACCGACCAACTTGAGTTCAATAGGACGCCCGATGAAGGCGGCATGGTGCTTCGCTCAAAACAGATGGACCTTGATGCAGGTTGGCTCGGTCGATGTTTCGGTTCCGGTAAGAATGCGCCGATGAATATTGCAGGCACCCTGGTTCTCATTCTCGCCGCGTCAGGTATCGCAGTTCTGTTCTTTCAAAGTGCAATTCCTGCCGCCGAATACTGGAAGATTATCGCGCCGCTGCTCACGCTGGTGATGGGCTATGTGTTTGGCAAGAGCTCAAAAGAGTAGCAACCCTAACTTTAGCTGGTGCGGACGGGCCGCGAGCGTGGTGCCAGTTTTCATCACCATCCGGGCCCGCCGCACAACAAAACGTTATGCGGCAATATTCACCGTCGCTTGATGGTCGCTCTCGACCCTTATGCAGCCACCGGCAAATATTGGGAGCCGACGTTCGCTGCGAGCGCCAAAAGAAGAAAGCTGCCGCTCGCAACGCGGAGTCCATATTTTCGTATTGGGCGACGGCAATGCAGCGTGAACGGTCATTCACCTTGCGACGGCGTACTCACCCTATCGACCAATTGCCGGCCGCCGGCTGTTGCGGTTCAATCGCTACAAATTGATAGTTCAAGGGAGTTCAAGGGATAATACGATCAATCAATGCTGCCGCGAAATCGGAACGGCATGCGGGGACACCGCGATCCGCTGCTTGAACCCGCCCCGAATTCCGGTCTACAAGGGAAATCCGTGACATGAAGTCTATATCGCAACTGCCCCGGCCAGAAGTCTGGAAGCTAGAGTGCAAGACATCGATGGTTGGAGACGTGACGCTGACCGGCTATTCCATTGAACGCACGGTAATGACGACGACCAAGACATCGCGGTTGCTTCTGGAGCCACCCGAAGCCGGGACGCTGCTGTTGGAACGGCAATGCCCTTGCTGTGGCCGCCAAGTCAAATTGAAGGTGCTGAGCAAGACTAACGCACAAAGAAAGAAGGTACGTAACTACGTCATCAACGCGCTGCTTGCACTGTGCTTTGTCGGATATGGTATATACGCGCTTCCGCAGACCCACGCTATTGTGTTGCTCGTTCTCGGGAGCTTTTGTGCGGCGACGTTCGGATTCGAGGCCTACAACGCATCCCGTAACCCGAGCTCATACGGAGAGGTGGAGGCGGATTACGATCAGAATATCTCAAAGGATAATCGGGCCCACTCAGTTGAATTAGACTACGAGTGGTTGGCGAGTAATAGGTAAATCAGTCCGGCCGCTGAGTTGGAAGGGCTTGCCGGCGCGCCGTAATTCGGTGATACATGAAGACTGCAAAGAAAATGGGGTTTACGATCCCGTAATCCATCTTGCTGCGCGCCGACCGGGTGATCGAATGACGGCTTCGGAGACGAAACGCAACCAGCTGCTTTTGCCGCGAGCAGACAAGAGAGGTCCATGGAGTACACAATCAATTGCCGCATAACAGCGCGTCGCAGCCGACCGCCTCCGGCGGCGGCTGAACGCGGACGTTGGGCCAACACGATCCGTAATCATTGAGGGAGGGACCAATGGATGCGCGGAAAAGTTTAGTCGCTTTCGTCGCAGTGGCACTAAGCGTTACACCACCTTTTGCACTGTCGCAAACCTATCCCAGCAAGCCAGTCCGCTTTGTCGTTGGCTTTGCAGCTGGCGGAGCCACCGATGTCGCTGCAAGGCTTGTCGCTCAGAAACTTGCAGAGCGTCTCGGGCAACCGGTGATTGTCGAGAACCGACCGGGCGCAGACACGATCATTGCAGCCGAATCCGTCGCCAAGGCCACTCCGGACGGGCATACGCTTCTTTTTCTGACGTTCTCTACGATGACGATCCTCCCGCACGCGAGAAAGAATCTTCCGTATGATCCTTTCAAGGACTTCGTCCATGTCGCGCAAATCGCATACGTTCCATACGCACTTGCGGTGAACCCGTCCGTACCCGCCGCCAGCGTCGCGGAACTGGTCGCGCTCGCACGCTCCAAACCGGGTCAGTTGACCTACGCCTCCGCCAGCGAGGGAGGCTATATCACGGCTGAGATGTTCAAGGCAGCGACGGGGACGGTTATTACTCAGGTGCCGTACAAGGGTAGCGGTCCGGCGACCACCGATCTCCTTTCAGGCCAGGTCAACATGATGTTCTCGCTGTTTGCCAGCATCGTTCCATACTTCAAGTCCCAGAAACTCAAACCACTTGCGGTGACAGGTGAAAAACGGTCACCAGCATTGCCTGACGTCCCAACGATGTCCGAGGCAGGCGTAAAAGGCTTCGAGGCGAGTTCTTCCTTTGGCATCAGCGCGCCGCGGGCGACACCGCCGGCTGTCGTGAAAAGACTAAGCAGCGAATTGGGAGCGGTGCTTCAGATGCCGGATCTTGTTGAGAAAATGCTCGCACAGAGCGTTGAACCGCGCTTTGGAACACCGGAGCAATTCACCGCGCTCCTTCGCGCCGAGTCGGAGAAGTACCGCGGCGTTCTGCAACGTATAGGGTTCAAGTCCGAGTAGTCGTGCAGGATTGTGAGGGTTGCGTGCCCAACTTTAGCCCAACTCAAGCTGGTGCGGACGGGCCGGAAGCAGCGTACCATTTCTTGGCACCGTGGCGGCCCGCCGCACAGCACGACGTTAGGAGTCGTATGCATCTCGAAGACCTGAGCCCCGCGGAGTTGACGCGGATCGACGCTGAAAAAGTCGAGGTGTACAACCGACATGCGCCGGCGCAGTTCAAACTGCACACCGAACTGGGACCCGCGCTGTTCGAAGGCGACGTTGAGACGGCCGGCATAGTGTTGCTTTTCGCGAATCCCGGGTTCGATGGAACGTCGACGCTTGACGATCACAACTTCCAGCGCGAAGGTTGGCCTCTCTCGGGGCTGCACCCTGATGCCCCTGCGGGTTTGCGCGACTGGTGGCACCTACGCCTGCGAGAGCTGATTCAGCGGTTCGGCGCACAGCGCGTCTCAAGGCAGATTGCCGCCCTACAAATTACGCCTTGGGCCAGCAACAAGTTCGACTCGGCGCTTGATCTACCGAGTCGGCCTCGAGTGCTTGCTTTGGCCAGTCGAATGGCGGAGAGAGGGGCAGTCCTTCTCGTCATGCGGGCCGAACGCCTTTGGGAGGAAAGTCCAGGCGTCAAGCAATGTCAAAACCGCTACCGTGTCAACTCGTGGCGGAGTTCGTATGTCAGTCCGGGCAACCTCCCGCCCGCTGCGTGGCAGAAAGTCAATGCAGTCCTCGAACGCGCCTCCTAACTTTAGGTGGTGCGGACGGGCCGGAAGCATCGCGCCACTATTGAAGTCCGTAGCGGCCCGCCGCACACCACGACGTTATGCCGCAAGACCGCATGGTCCAGCGTAGAAACGAAGTCCTTGATATGCTGGCGCCATGAAGGTCAGCGAAATACTGCGAATGCTGAATGACGATGGCTGGTATTTGGCGGCAACGCGCGGTAGCCACCGGCAATTCAAGCATTCTTCGAAACCTGGCCGTGTCACCGTCCCCGGGAAACCAAGCGACGACTTGGCGCCGGGTACTCTAAACAGTATCCTGAAGCAGTCTGGTCTGAAGAAGTGAGGCTAAAATGCGCTATGCGATCGTGATCGAGAAGGCCGAGAGCAATTTCTCGGCTTACGTACCTGACCTTCCCGGGTGTATCGCCACCGGTGCCACCGTGGAAGAAGTCGAATCGCAAATCCGCGAAGCGATCGAATTTCATCTCGATGGCATGCGCGAAGATGGAATCGCCATTCCACAGCCGGCTAGTCGCGTGGAATACGTCGAGATTGCGGCATAACCCGGCAACGCACCGGACGCGCGTGAGCCACAGCGCAAGCCGCCGATCCGTGCCCGCGCGCCGGTGGTTTCCACGTTAGGGATCACGGAGCTCCACAGTGGCCAACATCAGCAATGACGACGAGAAGCTGAAAGCCGTCGAGAAGGTTCTTGGCGAACCTGCATTCGCTGAATTTACTTCGAACGCGTGGAAGATCCGCACCAACCTTATCATCGTATCTGTGATCTCCATCGCGGTGGTTTTCGCGGACCTTCACATCGACACCGGGTCAACCGTGCTTGGTCTGAAATTTCAGGGGCTAAACGATTCCGTTCTGACGAAGGGCCTCTTCGGCGTCACGCTGTATCTCCTACTCCATTTCATATGGAGCGCAATCGACAGCCTTCTCGAATGGCGTCTACGCGTGACTGGGACAAAAGTCGCCTTTGTTACGACAGGAATGTTCGCGAGCGATCACGCAGACTATCCAAGGGATCCGCGCCAATCCACCCTTTACAACTGGTGGAAGGACGACGCGCGAAAGATCGGCAACCTGACGGGTAAGCTCTCCGACATCGAGAAGAAGTTGAACGAATGGGATACCCGGCTTAAGACGCAATTCACCGAGAAGCCAGACGCGATGAACATTGTCAACGCGACGAATCTCATCAACTCCGCTCGTGACGAGGTTGTCAAGCTCAAAGGTTCGGTAACGGAGGTGAAGGCCACCATCTCGGCGTTGCGCATTCCTGTCTCCCTTAGACGGTTCGACCGCTGGTACCACCTATTCCTCCGCAGTCAGAACCTACGGTGGTTGGTCGTCGAGCTTGGCGCGCCAATTCTGGTGGGCTCCTATGCGCTGGTGCTCCTATGGAACAAGTGATCCCTAACCACGGGCTGCAGGCGACCCACAACAGCGGCGCTGCGCTTGCTGTTGTGGGCGCCTGAGTCCGGTCGTTAGGGAGCTTGAATGTTGCGCGGTAGCTGCCTCTGCGGTGGTGTGCGATACGAGATCAGCGGGCCGCTGCGCGGTGTGCTGAACTGCCATTGCTCAATGTGCCGAAAGGCGCACGGCGCCGCATTCCGGACCCGCGCGAGCGTGAAGGTGGCCGATTTTCGATGGGTGCTAGGCGAAGATTTAGTTACCTACTACGAATCCTCTCCAGGCAATCACCGAGGATTCTGCCGCGTATGCGGATCGCCCCTTCTCAGCCGCTTTGATTTCGATCCCAGCGTCTACGGACTTCCCCTCGGAGCACTGGACGACGACCCCGGTAAGAAGCCAAAGTTGCATGTGTTCGTGGCGTATAAAGCACCGTGGTACGACATCACCGATGAACTACCTCAATTCGCCGAGCTGCCGCCCAAAGCTCCCTAACAGCACGCCGCAGGCCGACGCGCGCGGATGCGCCGTGCCTCGGGAGAGAGGCCAATGGGCGCGCGCGGCTGGGCGTGAACGTTCGGCAGCAAGACTGCCAGAAAGGAGCAAAGATGAACTGGTGGCGAAAACTATTCGGCGGTCAGGCGCAAGAGGTCAGAGGACAGCGAAAGAAGACACCGGCTCCCCAGGCGCCCGCGCCGCCTCGTTCGTCGGCTGCTGCGATGGACGCTTTTGAGCATGCCCTTCGAACCACACGCGCCGTGCAATCCGGCACAACGGCATACGCTAGCAGTGACTACTCCCGTTTGCTTGAGGCGATGATTATTGCATATATGGCATGGGGTGCTCGCAAACAGTGGCCTGGTATAGACCTTCACGCCGCATTGAAAAGATGGCTTCCCGAGGAACTGTGCGTTCCATTCGTGGCAAGGGACGGGGATTTCATCAACACATTCAGGGCAGAAATGGAGTCGCGTGGGAGGCATCAGATCAACAACAGCGGTGACTTGAAGGGCCACTACCTGCTCTTGAGCAAAGGCATCTCACAGAGTGGTGGCCGTTCACCCTTCCTTGAACCAACAGACGCTCCGACCAGCGGCGACGACCGAGCAAGACCGACTCCTGCGGAGGACCTCTCACAGCAACGCCCTCATGAGCTCAAGGCCAAATCAGTTGAGGCTGAATGTGCAAGGCACCCCGTGGTCCTGCCAATCACGATTAACCTGCTTTCCATTGTCACATGGATCGTATTGGCCCGGCAGATTGGCCTGACGATGCCGCCCTTTGACCCCGTCCAACTGGGTGTCATGTTCGTTCTTGGGGTTGCGATCACAATGTTCTTGGTGTCCTCGATCGTCATAGCCAAGAGGCCACGATTGGGAACAGGATTGATGATTGCCGCAGGCGTAGTCACCATTCCCATTGGACTGGTTGCTCTATTTGTCGGCATCTACACGCGCAGACGGGCGCGACGGGAAGACGGCGGAACGCGGTGAAGGAATCGAAACGGGGCAACCCTGAACGATGCGACGGCTCAGAAGGAGTGTGGAGTGAGCCGCGACTTCATGGTGAGGGGTATTCGAGCCCGGACACTTGAATACCGCGAAGGATCAAAATATGGGGCCACTCATACATCAAGGACTTGCGAAACCAATTTCAGGTCTACATCGCTGATCAGTACGGCGCGGACCGTTTGTCGCACGGAAAGAACCAGACAGAACTACGCGGAATCAGGAAGGAAATGACCGCCCAAAAAACGCCCGAGCGAACTTCAGGCTCGCAAAGGAGAACGTGAAACGGCGATGAGGAAATGGCTGAGCGAACAAGGCGCTCGATCCGACGCCGCTGTGCGTCGCGGCTGAGCGCTCACGTTCGGCGACAGAAGGAGCAAGTAAATGAGCGCAGAGAATGAGACTACCCAACCGGCACCAAGTGGTGATAGTCAGAAATCACCGCCGTCGCCCAGTCCAGGAAGCGGTCTCGCAAAACTAGTGGGAGGAGCCGCTATCGTTGGTCTGAACATTACGTTCCTTGGTCCGTCAGCCGTCTACTTCTGCCTTTGGATAGCTGGAGTTGCAATGTTCATCGGCGGTATTGCTAAGGTCAAGGGGAGCATCACCAGTGGTGCTTCGACGACTGGGAAAGGCACAACCCTCTTAGTTGTCGGTGTCGTCGTTGTCGGTGTCGCAGTCTGGCTTGCCAGTAGGGCTCTTGATACCAACAGTAATCGATCCGCACAGGACACCAGAGCGAATCATGATCGGCGCAATCCAGATCCAATCACTCGTAACACACCGTCGGAAGCGGTCACAGCCTTCACACGTCAGACCGGAGACTACTGGTATCAGAACATGGAGGTTATCAAACTCATGACGTCGGGCGAATCAGGCTATGCCGTTCTCGCTGACGGAAAGGTCCCAAAGGAGAGAATTGGGTATGCGATTCTAGGGGTCATGCGTCTTGACGGGGAGAGCAGTTGGGGAATCCCGATGGTTGTCCAATATGCCGTGGCGGGGAACACACTTACGAAGCGCAATGTCTCGCGCCACTATCCAATCCACGCTCTTGTTCCGGTTGAAGAGATCTCGAACAAATGGCAAGCCGAGTGGGTGGGTGACTTGAAAGCTCGCAAACTGGTAGTCCGTTAAGATACGAAGTGAAGTCTCGCAGCAATTCAGCGCACCCCATGGCCGGGTCACATTGTCTAGGTCGTATCATAGCCGCGGAACAGTCATGGTGAAAGCGGTTTCAGGCTAACTGAACTGCCGAACCGTGCGTTCGAAGGGACGCGCATGAAGCCGCGCGCCCTTCAACGCGAACGTTGAGGCTGTAGAAAAAGTCCCGCCGCGATCATCGACACACTACGATTCGATATGAGCGCTTCTTCGAAGGAGTTGGGCATCGATGGTCAACCGAACAGTGATCTCCTCGTGGATCGAGTGTTCATGCGCAAGGGCGGCAATGTTCGAGGCGACTGGCGAAATTGGGGCCATTTTCGCTCGTTGTCAAAACGCCCCGATTTGATACTTTTTCTACACCCTCGTTAGGCCCTACTGTGAGCGTGGTGCGTGCTGGGCATGGGGGGTCAAGCAAGGGCTTGCGCCATATCGCGCCGCGATATACTATATGCCCATGATCCAGTCTTTCAAATGCAGCGACACCGCAGCCCTGCATCAGCGGCGCCGGGTGGCGCGTTGGGTGAACATCGAATCGGTGGCGCGGCGCAAGCTGGATCAATTGGACGCGGCGGGCGAGTTGCGTGATATGGCGTCGCCACCCGGCAACCAGCTGGAAGCCCTGAGCGGCAACCGCAAAGGGCAGCACAGCATCCGTATCAACGATCAGTTTCGCGTGTGTTTTGTGTGGACGCCGCAAGGCCCGAAAGACCTTGAAATTGTGGACTACCACTGAAGGAGTATGAATATGAGCAAGAAACTGCCCCCCATTCACCCTGGCGAACAACTACGGGAGGAGTTCATGATTCCGCTGGGGCTTTCCAGCAATGCGCTGGCGCGCGCGCTGAACGTGACGCCCGCGCGCATCAATGAGATCGTGCGCGAGCGGCGCGGCATCTCCGCTGATACCGCGCTACGGTTGGCGAGGTTTTTCAACACCTCGCACCAGTTCTGGCTGAACCTGCAAAGCAACTACGACGTGCAGTGTGCGGAGGACGCGGCGGGCCGGGCCATTGCGCGTATCCGGCCGTGGCAGGGGGCTAGCGAGCATGGGGTGCTGGCCTAACAGCCCGCTGCACGGGACTGGCCGGAGCGGCCTTCACGTACTCAACCATCGCGCTCGGCCAGCCCGTGAGCGCGGACGTTATACCTTTCGAATATTTCCCTTGCGTAGCTTGTTTCTTGTTACTACAATTTGCTAGTGGCCACCTGGGACGAAGCCAAGCGCCGGAAGAACATCAAGGATCACGGGCTCGATTTCGTCGGGTGCGAGGCCATTTGGGACAACTTCACGATCACGCGTGAAGACGTTCGTCAGGCTTATGGTGAGAAGCGTTTGGTCACTTTCGGTCTGTTGGACGGCGCCGTAGCCGTGTTGGTGCACACCGAACGTCGTACTGGCTCCCGCATCATTTCCTTGCGCAAGGCAGAGAAACATGAAACACGCTATTACTTTGAAATCGCCAAAGACTACTTCAAATAGGCGGGTTGACCCGGATAACCCGCCTTGGTCGGAAGAAATGCTTGGACCGCCTGTCCTCAAGCGCGGCCGCGGCCCACAGAAGGCACCGACTAAAGTGCTTACCACCGTTCGCCTGGACGCTGACGTAATCGCTTTTTTCAAAGCGCAGGGCAGCGGTTATCAGACTCGAATAAACGATGAATTGCGTAAGATCGTGGCGAAAGGTCTAACCGCGCGTTCAACGCGGACGCGCGCAAAAGCGGCGCGCGCCGGTTAGCGCGGACGTTATGCCTTTGAATAGTGACCATCCACGTCCGCCGGTCTTTCTACCCCACAACGAACCTTATTTGGGGGAACCGGCTTTGCTGGAATTCGATCGCGCCATTCCTCCTGCAATGCGCATGAACGTGCGGCTGGCGCAAGGTACCTTCGATCGCGAACTTTCACCAATTGAACAGGCGGCTGCGCAGCTCGTCCCTCAGGCGGTGCCACCCAACTCTAGTTGGCGCGGATATGCCGGACGCACCGTGCCAAAATTCCCTCTTGCAGCGGCACGCCTCACAACAAAACTCGTTAGCCATCATGTCGCGAATCGGTAGCGCACACTGTACAGTCATCGCATGTTTCGTGCTCGCCTCGTCAGCGGCGCTTGCGCAATCTTCGCGCCTCGACTCCCGCGGTGAGCCTGCCCTATCCCCCGGGCAGAAAGCGATTCTTGCGCGCCACGACGAATTGCAGACGGCGATCGTGAAGCAGGACGCCGCCCGGGTCGGCGCCGTGATCCGAGCCGGCCTACCCCTCGATTTCAATTTCGACGAAACCACCCGGGGGCGGACGAGCCAGTCTCCGCTGACGGTCGCGATCAGCCTGAATAACCTCACGATCGCGAGGCTGTTGCTTGAAGGTGGCGCCACGGCCGGCCGCCTCGACGGCTTTGGCGAAGCGGGCGTCCATTCCGTGAAATCGCTCGAGGCGGTGCAACTCCTCAAGAAACACGGCGCCGACATCGATGCGCAGAACCGCAGAGGCATGACTGCGCTCGCCCAAGCGGTGGAGCGCGGAGACCTGGCAAGGGTGGAATTGCTCATCGCCGGCGGTGCGAGGCCCGATGCGCCGCTCAAAGGCCCGGACCTCTTCACTGTCGCCGTGACGGGGAACCACCCCGAGCTCATTCCGGTTCTGCTCGCGCGCGGCGCCGATCCACGTTCGCCGCCGACCGCGGCGCTCTGGCCTCTGATCGAAAGCGGCGATACGGAACGCGCGCGGATGCTGATCGAGAGAGGCGCGGACCCCAATGCGCGCAACGACCGGGAATGGCTGATCACGCGCGCGCTTTACCGGCAGCGCTGGGAGGTCGTGGCGAGCCTGGCCGATGCCGGGGCGAACCTGCGGCTGCCCGACGGGCCAGAGTGCGCGAGCACGGCGCGCGGGTGTTACTCGATCGAGCTCGCGAGGACTGCGAGTCTTCACCCGCCGACGCTCGCCAAGCTCAAATCACGCGGCCTTGACCTCGATGCCTACGCCGCCAGCGGCCATACCGCGCTGACCGCGCTGATCATCGATCCGATGTACGGCGCCACCGGCTTGGTCCGCAGTGGCGCTGCAGCGAGCGCGACGATACCGGCGTCAGACGTCGCGGCGAGGGCACGGGCGTTGCTCGAGCAGGGGGCCAATCCGAACCGGCGCTACCGCGACCTGACGCCGCTTATGCTTGCTATCGCCGTGCCGGGGTCGCGTGCCTTGACTGACTTGCTGGTCGACGCCGGCGGACGCGTCGAGTATCAAAGCACGATTCAAAAACAGGGATGGAACGAACTGCCTGCGCCTGGCTACGCGCTTCCCGCAGGTGCGGGCACTGTGTTGCGGTCCGCTTCGGAGCCGTTGATCCACAACAACCTGGGGCTCTTCACCGGAATGACCGTGGGTCCGCTCACCTGGACCACGTTCCATCGGCGTCCCGATGCGGCGGTGCGTCTGCTCGCCCGCGACCGGAAAGTGGCGCCGGAGGATCGCTTCCTGCTGTATTTCGCCGGGCTCTTGGGCGAATGGGATGTCATCATGCAAGCGCTCGCGTATACCCGGGAAGTGAATGTCTCGGACCGCGCCGGGGTCACGCCCCTGATGCTTGCGGCCGAGGACGGGCGGGTCGATGCGGTGAAGGCGTTGATAGCAGGCGGTGCCAAGCTCGATGCGAAAAGCGCGAGCGACTGGCCGCCGCTGCTGGAAACACCCCCTGCCATGCTGTTCATGGGCCACGGACCGACCAAACCGCGGCTCGTCGGCGGCTACACTGCGCTCAAGGCCGGAAGAAGCCGCCAGCAGCAGGAAGTGGTGAGGGTCCTGCGCGAGGCTGGCGCCCGGGATTAGGATCCGCTTTGCGAAGTGAGTGACCAAATTGGTTCCACGTTGTGCACCAATGAAGGCGATCTACCTGATGATGAGCATCGGTGCGCTACTGATGGATGGATACGGCCAAGCAGCGGAAATCGACTCCTGCCCGGTTCAAGGCGAAACGATTCAGTGGATTGCCGACTACTGCATGTTCAGGCTTGAAACAGATGACGAGATTGCCGTTAGTGATTGCATCGCTGATGAGATCAAAACCAGCTTCAACAGCGACTGCGTTGCCAAGGCACACTACAAACGAGCGTTGTGTAAACTCGCGATCAGGGCAGAAGCCACACAAGGCCCTATCGAGCGCTGCCTGGCTGACGGGAGTTTTATGGGCAGCACGGTTCGCAACGGAGGCGTCGGTGCCCGACAGATTCCAGCGAACGGTCCTCGGCCTACGGGCTCGGTCAGCCGCTGAATTTGGAGGTTGAGACGCCCCGTGACTCGCCGCTATTTCAAGGATTCAATGCAGCCCCACCGCTGGTGGCTGGCAATCGTTGCAACTTTGCTGATTCCTTGGATTGGTCCCCATATCGATCAGTATGTACCTGTGGGCCGGGTGTTATTTCGAGCCGGCACTGAGGACGCCGGCCGCGATTTCTGGGTTATCGCTGCTGTGGCGCTTGCTGTCATTTACCTGGCGTGGCTTGTGCTTTTCAGCGGGCTTGCTGCCTGGCTCGCACGTCGCCGACGCGATTACGGCGGTTCAGGTGGGCACCCCAACCGTTGAAGGCACATTTTTCATGGGTAGTCGCCGCTTCCCGTTCTTGACCGCCCTCTGTGTCGGGTTGATAGCAGGTATTGGGTACCCGTTCGTGGATGTCGCGCTCGCGTGCCGCATGCCAATCTCCGAAGCGTGCGTCTGGGGCAAGGCTTATCTTCCACTGACTCTCAGCGTAAGCGTCGTCGGATTGGGCGGCATAGTGACGGGCTTGCTCTACGCCGTGCTGATACGGCGGGATCGCCGTCCGTCGCGCGACGATCCAGGCGGTAATTCGGCCAGGCGGAGAAAAGCACAATGAACAAAATTCCTGCGGCAGCGTTTATTCCATCGGCCCGAAGTTTGGTACGCGGCCTTAGATTCTGCGCAGCAGCGATTGCCGTGCATGGGATGCTCCTTCTTCTCTCTACTGCAATTAAGCCTTTTTTCTCTAGCGTATTCGATCTAGTTGGCGAAGTTCTTTTCTGGGTTCTGGCGGTTCCCGCCTTACTTCTTACCAGCCCCTTTGCCTCTATCCTTTGGAATTTTGGGTTGATGAATGCTCCTGGATGGTTCGCATGGCCGAAGCCGCTGGGCATTACCCTGGCATATATGGTATGGGTTGCCGTTCTTTTCGGGCTTGCTCAGGTGGTTCAATACTGGTCAAACAAAAGATGACTTGCCCAACCCGGCAGTCAACTCGACGCTGCGCGATAAAACCGCGCAGCACCGGTTACTTCCACGTTATGCGCCCCAAAACAATGTCGCCACAGAGAGGTAGATCAATATGACACACCATGACAAGCTATGTTTCGTTATCTCTCCGATCGGCGAGCCTGATTCCGAGACACGCAAGCGATCCGATCAAGTCTAGAAGCACGTCGTTCGTCCGGTTGCAACATCATGTGGATACAAGGCGGTTCGTGCGGATAAGATCGATAACCGGTCGTTCTCAATCCGCTGTTCAATCCTTTGTTGCTGCGCACGGGCCGCCAGCGCTGCGTCAGTACAACGGTAATCTCGGCCCGCCGCAGAACAATACATTATACCGCAGAAAACAAGCGCTCTTGACATACCATATATGGCATAGGCACAATAAGATATGTGGCGCATCGAGGAACACCGCCGGGTCGACAAGCAGCTCTCTGGGGCAGTCCCGCGCGAAATCCTGAAGCGGTACGAGAAGTGGAAAGACATTGCCAGACTCTCTGGCCCGCCAGGGTTGCGGGCTATCAAGGGGTTTCATGACGAAGCCTTGGCTGGCGAATGGAAAGGCTACCGCTCATCGCGACTCGGGCTGCAGTGGCGGGTTATATACCGCGTCGTCGCTGATGCGCTATTGGTCCAGGTTGTACAAGTTACCCCTCACGACTATAGGAGGTCCTGAAATGAAAGAGTTCCGTCCTGCCAAGAAGCGAGTTGAAGTCTCGGTAGGCGAGTCTGTCCGTATCCTTCGCGAGCTTCAGGAGCTTAGCCAAAGCCAGCTTGCCGAACTCACAGGAATTCCTCAGGCCACACTATCCGCCATCGAGAACGGTCGGGTTAACCTCGGGGTTGAGCGGGCAAAGGTGCTCGCTCATGCGCTCAAGTGTCATCCAGCAGTGCTCGTCTTTCCGGGTTGGGAGGTCCCGCTTGAGTCTGCGGCATAACATGGCGCCCCACGCGGACGCGCTGCCAGCGTCAGTGGTTATTCGGGCGCCGCGCTCGGCGCGCTGGTGGGCTCCACGTTATGCGTGACCGCAGCGAGGCTGATTATCCATGAAATTCGATTGGGACTCGAAGAAAGTCGAAGCCAATTTGCGAAAGCACGGCGCTTCGTTCGATGAAGCGGCAACTACGTTTCTCGACCCGCACGCCGTCTCCGGCCCGGATCCTGACCATTCAGTTGACGAAGAAAGGTATATTACGTTTGGGTACTCGCAGCTCACGCGGTTACTTGCGGTCTGCCACACGTATCGCCCTGGTGCAATCCGAATTATCAATGCGCGTCGCGTAACGCAAAGTGAGAACAAGATTTATGAAGAAGGCTGACGACGACGAAATGAGACCTAGCCACAAGCGTTCCAACCTTGCCAAGCTCGAACGCGGAAAGTTCCATGCTGAGGTGGTGAGGGGCACCGCAGTTGCGCTCCTCGAACCTGCTATTGCGAAGGCGTTTCCGACATCGCGTGCTGTAAACGAGGCATTGGCCGGACTGTTGGCGTTGACGGAGAAGACGTCACGCATAACACATCGCTCAACTCGGACGCGCGGAAAAGCGCCGCGCGCCGGTTAGCTGTGCGTTGCGGAACGACAGCTGGCGTATACTATGACATGGACTTCGAGTGGGATCCGACGAAAGCGGCGGCAAATCTCAAGAAACACGGGGTTAGCTTCGATGAAGCCACCTCGGTATTTGGCGATCCGCTTGCGCTTACGTTTGGCGACCCGGATCACTCTGGCTCGGAAGTTCGCCTGATCACCTTTGGGCTGTCCCTGCGAGGCCGGCTGTTGGTCGTATCCCACACCCCGCGAGATCCTAGAATTCGAATCGTTAATGCTCGGCCGATGATCCGCCGCGAGAGGAAAATCTATGAAGAAGGCTGACGAACTGCGCAAGGAATACCGTCGTGAAGATTTGGGTCCCGGCGTGAGGGGCAAGTACTACCGCGAGTACATGAAAGGCACGAACTTGGTACTACTGCGCCCGGAAGTAGCTCAAGCATTTCCTACATCTGACGCGGTCAACGAGGCCCTGCAGTCGCTAATCGATGTGGCCACACGATCTGCAAATCTAACTATGCGTTCAACACGGACGCGCCGCAAGCGGCGCGCCGGTTAACGCAGACGTTAGACGGCACGAGGCACTTTCGCCGGCGTGCCTGCAGCTCATTAATCGGATGCAACGCTGAAGACAAAGGAGACACTAAATGTTCAGCCACGTGATGGTCGGGACGAATGACATTGAGCGTTCAAAGCGCTTCTATGACGCTGTGCTCGGTGTACTTGGAGCGGGAGAGCCGCTCCGAAACCAGAATGGCACGGGGCAAAGCCGCCTCTTCTACCGGTACGATGGTGGAACGTTCTGTGTCAGCGAGCCAATCAACGGTGAGTCGGCCACATTCGCCAATGGCGGCACCGTTGGCTTCAAGTGCGGTTCGCCGGAGCAAGTGAAGCAGTTCCATGACGCGGCAGTTGCGCACGGTGGAAGGTCGATTGAAAATCCGCCAGGGCTGCGCGAGGGCAAGCTGGGAGCTATGTACCTGGCGTATGTACGCGACCCAGATGGCAACAAGCTCTGTGCACTTCACCGACCAAAGTAATTTCACCGTGCCGCCTAACCCCTCCGTCAGGGGACAGAGTTGTTCACCGTCCGAGTTCTCGATGCCGAAGATGCCGATGCGTTTCGCGCTCTTCGGCTTCAGGGTTTGCGGGATAGCCCGACGGCATTCGGAGCAAGTCATGATGACGAAGCACGCTTTACCGGAGAGGATTTCGTTCGACGCATCCAGCCAACTGATTCCGGAGCAGTATCCTCTTCTGCGTACCCTGCAGTTTTCGCACAATGGCTACTACCGTGCGTTCTAACTCTAGTACGAGCGGACGCGCCGAAGCGCGCCGCTCAACACGACGTTGAGGTTGTGCAAAAAGTCCCGATTCGCGTAAACGACGGGGAAGCTGAATCGTTACTCGATCAGTTACTGATGGAGCCAAACGATGGCGCGATTCAAGCTGGTGGACATGAGCCCACGGTTCTTGCCGGTGGTCCTGGAAGAGCAATTGGTACCCGGCACATTCGAGTTCGCCTTACATACTCTGATTGATTCGGAGTTTGATCTTTCGGGGCTGGAAGCAAAGTTTATGCGCATTAGGCGAAGCCCCATCGGGCGCTGACCGCCCCGCCCTTGCGATTTGACAGCAAATCGCAGAAACTGCTCAGATGAAAATCAACTCCACCACCGCCATTTCCGTCGCCGCTGAAGCATCAAGGGCTGTGGCTGAAAATCGGGTTTTTGCACATCCTCGTTAACCCTCGCAAATCGGATCACCGCACGCATAGCGTATCCGCTATAATAGAGCCGTGAACTGGAAGCTCAGCTTTTACAGCGAACCAGTTCGCGAAAAAGAGCGAAAGGACTCCGAAGCGGGAACTCAAGGTCGCGCGGAATCGAATGAAGGAAATCAAAGATGACTAGCACGTTCAAACAGTTCAAGGCACGAGCGCTTGCGCGCCCGGAAGTAAAGAAGGCGTACGATGAACTCGCCGAGGAGTTCTCGTTTATCGACGAGGTGCTCAAAGCACGGGCTGCTTCCGGTCTCACACAAGCGGAGTTGGCGGCACGCGTGGGTACGACGCAGTCTGCTATCGCTCGGCTGGAGTCTGGCACCCCGAAACACTCGCCCTCGATCGTGACCCTACAGCGCTACGCTCGCGCTATGGGGTATCGAGTCGAAGTCAAGCTCGTCAAGGAGCGAGGGTTAACCGCGCGTTCGAAGGGACGCGCATAAAGCCGCGCGCCCTTCAACGCGGGCGTTAGCCCCTCCGACCGCACCATGACAGACGTCATAGGCATCGACCACATCTACATTTCGGTGTCCGATCTCGATCGGTCGGAGGCCTTCTACGACCGCGTCATGCTGCAGGTGCTGGGTTTCCGCAAGAATAGGTTCGTCATCGGCGGCGATCCACACGTTCAGTACTTCAACCGCCACTTTGGTTATGTGCTTCGCCCCGCGCGCGGGGAAACAAAGTACGACTCCTACGCCATCGGATTGCACCACTTCTGTCTTCGCGTCGAGTCAATTGCCGATGTCGTTGCCATTGCCAACGAGCTCCGCGGTGCTGGCGTCGATGCTTCTGAACCTAAGCTCTATGCCGAGTACGCGCCTGACTACTGGGCAACGTTCTTTAACGACCCCGATGGTGTGCGCCTCGAAGTCACCAACTATCGTCAAGAGCGCCGTGACCGCCATGACCACTGGAATTAACTTCGGGGCTAACCCGGCGCTGGTGCGGACGTCCACCAGCGGCGCTTCGCTTGCTGTCGGCCGGCGGGTTATCGCGAGCGTTAGAGCACTGAAAGAACGCCATGCAGTTTCACGCAAACCATGTATCCACGTCAGTGGCTGGCGACTATTACCAAGCCATGTTTGAGGCGAGTGAGGACTCGACCGACCCTGATAGCCCTTATCTCCTCATTCAGCGCCAGTTCGAAATGCCGGATGGCGGCGAGTGCTATATTGAGACACACAATGAGGAGTACATTGGCCATTTTCACGTACGTCGCATTGACTTCAGGCGAGACGGCATCTCGATTGAAATTGGCCGATCGAAAAACAATTTCGTCACCGTGACATTTCGTATTACGACTTCGGCGTTCGAAGAAGCCCTACCGATCTTGAAGATTATCAGCGGCGAGAAGGAGCCGCCATGTCTTTGAGTGGTCCGTGCTCTAACTTTAGCTGGTGCGGACGGAAGCGGCGTACCAGTTTTTGGCACCGCGGCGGCCCGCCGCAGAGCATGACGTTATGTGGTATTCGCCGACGATAGGTAGTTGTGGCAAGATAGCGGTAACTTGGAGGCTTATGCTATGTCCACGGTCAAGGAAGAACTTACTCGCCTGATCCAAGGTCAGCCCGACGACAGCTCGCGCGAGGAAATCGTGCGCGAGCTTGCATTTCATGTGATGGTCGAACGTGGGCTCGCTGATTCGGACGCAAAACGCACGATCTCGAATGAAGAGATGGCGCGGCGCATCCGATCATGGCAACAGTAGCGTGGACCGATGAAGCTCGACAGTGGATCGAGGACATATTCGAGTACATCGCCGCGGATAATCCGCAAGCTGCTGCCCGGACCGTTCAGGGTATTTACGAACGTGCGCAGGTTCTCGCCAAGTTCCCGGAGATAGGCCAGCGCTACCTAATCTCGCCGCGAAACGTTCGCGTGCTGTTTTACGGGCATTACCGAATCGCCTACCTCGTGAAGGACGACGGAAACATCGATGTTCTCGGCGTCTTCCACGGTTCGCTCGACATCACGAGATACCAACTCTGAATGCCACATAACCGCGCGATCGACAGCGACACTTCGCGAGCGGCGCTTCGCGCCGTCGCTCGTGCGCGTCATCGCGGACGTTATGCGCTTATTTGTCGATCGTGGGATGAATTTGGTACCATGCATTATTGGTAGGAGATGACCATGAGCGTTTCCTTAAAGTCACTTGGTATCGAGAGGCTCAGCGTTGCGGAGCGCCTGCTTCTCGTTGAGGAGCTTTGGGATAGCATTGCCGCCGCTACCCCGTTGACGGACCCTCAACGTGCCGAACTCGATCGTCGCCTAGCGGATCACGAAGCCAATCCCGACGACGTGGTTTCTTGGGAAGAAGTTCAATCTTCTATCACCGCCCGCTTGAATAAATGACCTTGCGGGTCGTCTTTCGCCGCGCGGCGCGAGCCGAGTTTGACGCTGCGGCATTGTGGTACGAAGAACGGCAAATCGGACTTGGCGCCGAGTTCATATCGGAGATTAAGCGTTCTGTGGAACTTGTGTCCAATCATCCCGAGAGATTTCCCGTCAAGCACGGCACGATTCGCTGCGCTCAAGCTCGTCGTTTTCCATACTCCGTGTACTTTCTACCGGAAGCGCATCGGATTGTCGTGTTGGCGGTCTTTCACGCGCGCCGTGATCCTCACGTTTGGCAAACGCGCGCATAACCACCCACCCGTATCGAGTGTTGCATTGACGGCGGAGCCAGAGGTGTTGTGCTGGCGAGCAAAGGAGGTGAAGCGTACACAGAGAATCCTGTAGGCCGTAGGGGCAACCGTGTGACCTGAAAGTTGGTACAGCTTCGAAATGAGTTTGTTGCGGATGGCGAGGGTTTTAACGTACGCCGATCCGTTCGTACGGTGGTGTGGGAGGGGGGAGCCGCGAGGCTTCTCCCTATCCCGAATATGCCGCGGTAGGCCGACACCGGTTGTTGCGCGGTGCGCAACAGCGTATGATCGAGTATGGTCAAGACATTCCGGCACAAGGGGCTACAGAAGTTTTTTGAGTCAGGAAGCTTGGCCGGGGTCCAGCCGCATCACGCTGCTCGGCTGCGAATGCAACTCGCGGCCTTGGATACGGCCCAAGAGATCGAGGACATGAGCATCCCGGGTTTCCGCCTTCACCCATTGAAGGGGCGGGAAAAGGGTCGCTGGTCCATCTGGGTTAATGGAAGCTGGCGGCTGACGTTTGAATTTCGCGACGGCGATGCTTACGTTCTGGACTATGAGGATTACCACTGATGGCTATGCACAATCCCCCCCACCCGGGAGAGTTCATCACTCGGGTCTACCTTGAGCCCAACGGTCTGAGCGGTCGGGAACTCGCGCTAAAGCTCGGGGTGGCTGCTTCGACGCTGAGCCGCATACTGAAAGGGTCGAGTGCAGTGTCTCCGGAGATGGCGCTTCGGCTCTCGAAGGCGCTCGGACGTGCGCCCGAGAGCTGGCTCGCGATGCAGCACAACTATGATCTGTGGCACGCGCGGCAGCGAGTTAAGCTTGCCGATGTCGAGAAAATCAAGCTCACCGCGGCATAACGCGTTCGAGCGGACGCGCAAAAGCGGCGCGCCGCTCAACGTGAACGTGCGCGCCGGGCATGGCGCGTTACTTTGTAGGTGAAAGTCCTATGGCCAGGTTTTCGCAGAGCCGAAGGCAAGGAGAAGGGCAAGGGCGTCGCCGCGAGGCGGGGTCTGAAGGAAGCCCAATCCGAAACTGCGGGGCGATGAACACCTCGAGAGACTTCTTCCTAGCCCGATTATGCCTCACGGAGCGCACGACCATGAAGGCTCGTATTACACTCATTACGCTCGGCGTTGATGATCTCGAGAAAGCAGTCCGGTTCTACCGTGATGGACTTGGCTTAAAGACCGAGGGCATTGTCGGTACAGAGTTCGAGCACGGGGCAGTCGCTTTTTTCGACCTCCAAGCCGGAGTCAAGCTCGCACTCTGGCCGCGAAAGAGTCTTGCTCATGATGCCGGAATCCAACTTGGTAGACGAAGCATGACCGAGTTCAGCATTGGCCATAACGTTTCCTCGAAGTTCGAAGTCGACACCGTGATGGAGCAAGCGAAAAGAGCGGGAGCGGTCATCGTAAAGCAAGCGCACGACACCTTCTGGGGTGGTTACGCTGGCTACTTCCAAGACCCCGACGCGCATCTGTGGGAAGTGGCGTGGAATCCCCAATGGACCGTGCAAGAGTGAGGAGAGCGGCTCTGGACGCCATTCTCCATCAATTTTCGACTTAAGCATGAACCACGGCGGGCTTGTATTCGAATTTGCCCCATTGCAGCATTACGCCGGCGCTCCCCGCCGCGCCGGATCACTCCGCCAGCAGATGCGCGATGGAATTCGCGTAGTAGCGCAGCAGCGTGGCTTGCGCGGGATCGGCGGCGTACAAACCGTCGCGCTCTTCCACGATGTGCCGCAGCAGCATCATGCGCAGGCCCGCGGTGACGGCGTAATCGCGGTCGCGGCGCGGGATATAGATATGCGCTCCCGCCGCTTCCAGGCGCTCGATCAGGATCTCCACCTCCGATTTGAGCTCGAGTTCGGACAGGGCCTTGCCCGCGTTGCGCTCGAATACCAGCGCCACCAGGGGTACCGGCAGGACGGGGATGAGCTTGCCGACGCTCCCCATCAGATGGTCGCCCAGTTCGGCAATGCGCGCGTAGCGCTCTTCCCCTGCCAACTTGCGGAAATCCAAGCCGCGCACCCGCTCGAATTCGCGCATCGATAGCGGCGTGCCGAAATTGACGCAGGCGTAGCCGAAGCGGCGCCATTCGTTCTTGCTCATCAGGCGGACCTGATGCGCGGCGAACGCGAGCGTGTTCCATGCCGCTCGAAGAGCGCCGGTCTTCTTCGCGTTTTCGTCCAGTCCAAGCAGCAGCGAGCGGTCCTCCAGCGTGCGGTCGTAGTTAATGCCCAGGGGAATGAACACCAGGTCGCGCTCGCCCTCGGGGTCGAAGCCGCGCACCATGTAGTCGAGTGCGCCGAGCTTGGGCGCGCGCATCCTGCCGTCGCGAGTGAGGCCGCCTTCGGGGTACACCGCCTGGGTCACGCCGGCTTGCGTGGCCATGACGATGTAGCGCTCCAGCACTTTGCGGTAGAGCTTGTCGCGCGAGTTGCGCCGCACGAAGTACGCGCCCATGGAACGGATCAGTTGCCGCAGCGGCCAGATACGCGCCCACTCGCCCACGGCGTAGGACAGCGCCGCCTGGTCCGCAACCAGGTAGGCGGCGAGGATGTAGTCCATGTTGCTGCGGTGGTTCATCACGAACACCACCGCCGCATCGGGCGGCACGCGCGCGAGGCCTTCGTTGTCGGTGTAGCCGACGCGCACGCGGTACAGCAGGCGGGCGATTTTCCGCCCCAGCCAGTAGCCGACGCGGAAATAGAAGTAGGCGTTGAAAGCCGGCACGATTTCGCGCGCGTAGCCCCGGATCCGCGCCATGACCACTTCGCGCGGCATGTTTTGCCCGCGCGCGAACGCCGCCGCCGCCTGTTGCACTTTCTCGTCGTAGAGCAGGCGATCGATCAGCACCTGGCGCTGGGTTTGCTGGAACGGGCGGATTTGGATCCTGAGGCGCGAGCCGACTTCGTCCAGCACCTTGTTCGCGCGGCTGCGAACGAACCAGCGCACGCTGGGAACCAGCAGCCGGTCGAGCAAGCCGATCAGCGCTAGCACGCCTGCGAGGACCACCAGCCACAGGGGCAGAGTTACGCCCGCGGTCATGGGGAGTTCTCCTGCGCTAGGTCTTGAGCCGCAACTGCAAGTATTTGCCGATCAGGATCGCTGTGGGGTAGGACACCTGCTGTTCGATTTCTTCGTGCAGCATCAGTTTCTCGGCGAACCCGACCAATTCCGCATGGCCTTCGCTTTCGGCCGCAGCCATCAGTTCCTCCAGGGCGGCGACGATGACGCGCTGTTCCGCGAGCAGGTCGGGCAATTCGTCGTGCAGTCTTGCCGCCATGGTGACCGCAGCCGCC
>Ga0082335_1002658_pt1 | contig 32532 bp, 40 predicted proteins | sample Subgrocontami58m_FD_72375 | JGI IMG/M metagenome (GOLD analysis project Ga0082335, IMG submission 72375) | Subsurface groundwater microbial communities from S. Glens Falls, New York, USA - GMW37 contaminated, 5.8 m (SPADES assembly) (version 2) ... | reverse complement strand
GGTGAATATCAAAAACCCGTGACAGACCTCATAGACTTATTTGCTCTTGATAGGCACTGAGGAGGATGGGTTTTTGCGTTTTTTTGCCTCTCGTTTTGACTCAAGCACGCGATGTGCACCAAATATCTGGTAGTCATTGGGCTGACCTGGGTCTCCATTTAGGAGCATTTGGCGAATATGTTCTTCTTGTTCGTTTCCCAGCGAAACCATTGCGAAAGATGCTAATGACGAGATGCTGGATCGCCAAAGAATCGAGAGGTGAAAGAGTTTGAATGAGGCGTAATCCAATTTTGGAATTTCAAAAAAGTCGCTTGTGGCAATAGGGAGCACTCAAAGTTTGTTAGGTGGAGGTAGATAAGTTGAGATAGATTGGCTTCAAAATATCCCAAGTTTTGCTAAGCCAGGCGGCTCTGGCTTTGGCAGTTGCGATAACGCCTGCCAATGTCCAGCGTGCGCCAGAACACTTGAGGCGTGCAGCGGCGATTTGTTTGCAAGCGCTTTCGATTGTGCCGCTGCCGATCAAATATCCTTGTTGTCTAAAGCGGGCATAGTCCATTCTTTTTTCGTTGTTGGTGTAATAGGTGATGGTTTTTTCGACAAATGGTCGAGCGTGTACATGACGCAAGAAAGTGCGACATGCAAGAATCACTTCTTGAATACGACCTTCCCAAAGGTCAGTTTTTGCTCGTGTAAGCCATTCCTTGGCTTGACTTGTATCTGCGCCAAATGCAGCTTCTGCAATGGGAGTGAGATATTGACTGGCATGATACCAATCCACAATCTGGACAGCTTGCGGGAAATATTTTTCGACCAATCTCCAAATCCAAGCGGCGCCATCAGATACAAAAACGATTTCATCGTATGTATCGACATTGTTTTGTATTCCTGTTGCCCAAAGCAGCCTGCCAAATTGTTCTGCTTCCGCGATGTCGCAATAATATTTCATGTTTTTGGCATGCAAATGGTTCTGCTCGCCAACTGCTTGTCCATGATGTTTTTTGGGCGTAGACATGCCGATTTTCTCCACTTTGTACCAGCATAAGGTCTTTAATTCACGCCATTCATGCCGTAACGGTACGTGCACACCATCCATGGAAGCATATATACGCCCAGAACGATATTCCAAACTACGCTCACGCACTTGCAAAGATTTTTCGTCTTCTGCTTTTTCAATCCATTCTTTTTCTGCCTGTGCCTGTGCGTTTCCATAACCTTCGGTTTGTTTGCGAACCGTGTTGTCACTGACCCGAAACAGAAGAAAGCGCTCCGCCAATTGGCTGGCTTCTTCAAAGGCAACCTCCACTCCCAATACACCCAACAGGCTCGACAATGCCTGAGTGACCTGTCCTGGCACAATCCCATATTCCTGATCCAAAGGTGACTGCCCTTGATGACATTCAGCACACAGGTAATATCTGCGCTTGTAGCCTACTTTCCCGAATACTGTCCACAGGACTGCTTCACGTTTGCTGACAAACCTGGCTTTCTCTCCACATCGACATCCTACTTCTTTCCTCGCATACCGCTCTTCACCCTGCTCAATCGCTTGTTGAATTCCCAAGCCCGCCGCTTCTTTTACCAACTCTCGCATTATTTGTTCCATCTCATTAATCCCCTGCTTTTCTGCCAACTGTTCCTTGATTTCTTCTGCTAATATTTTTGCTGCCTGCTCCAGCCGTGTTATGCTAAACTCCATTTGAGCCTCCGATTTCGGGTTTGTGCTTGTCCAATCCCAAGCCTATCTCAGAGGCTCCTTTTTGAAAACTCATCTACATACTTTTAGTGCACCCAATCAGACCTTCGTGGAGACATGTTAGGTTTTTGGGAGGTATAATTTCGTGAAAATATGAAACTCCCAAACAAATCCCATGCCTATGTATCAAAAAACAAAATCACCGACTATTTGCTTTCAGAGACTCATGCTGTTGGGAAGTCCAAAGCCAAGTTTTTTCGGTCATTTGGTTTTGACGAAACGAATGTCAGCCAGTTTGAGCAAGGGCTTATCAATATTGCCCAAACAGAGTCGATTGCAGAGATTACCGAAACGATTTATGGCAAAAAGTATGTGATTGACGGAGAATTGGAAACGCCAAGTGGTGATATGATTCACCTGCGGACAGTTTGGATTATTGAAACTGGCGATGATATTCCAAGGTTAGTAACCGCTCATCCGCTGGATTAGAACAGGAGTAAGAAAATGTTTAACGAACTTGAAACTGTGGTTTTAGCTCACGACCTGAAAGACCATAATCTCACGCGCGGCGATGTTGGGACAGTGGTTCATTGCTACACGGGTGGAAAAGCATATGAAGTGGAATTTGTCACTGGCGAAGGAAAAACCATCGCGGTTGTCACACTTGAGAAATCAGATATTCGTCCAATGCAACATCAGGAAATTTTGCATGTCCGCATGTATGCGGTGGCATAGAAAACGATCATGCCCATTCGTGTCGTAAGTGAAAGACAAGTAATTCAAGAAGCGGCTCAAGTGTTAATGATGCACATGAGTCCCGCTAAAGCAGCGCGCTTCTGGGCATCCTGGCAGGTTGGCGAAGGCCTGATTACCTCGTGATTCGGGAACAATTGTTTGCGAAGGAAACCGTGAAATCCCTTTACAAGCAAATAGAAGAATTTCAAAAAAAGAAAAGCAAGAAGTAATTTTAATCGGAGTCGAAAGGCTCCGATTTTTGTTTGTGTATGTCCGCGACAGGAATGGCGGGAGAGCCCCCTCCGTCCTTGGGCACCTACCACTCGCTTTGCTTCGGGTACGGTGTCCCCAAAAACGGACATGAAAATGGGGGTTGACAAGTTTAATTCCACTGTCCCATTTGCCCTAAAGGATGCTTCGCGAGGGGAGGCTGGGTGAGTATGCGCCAGAAAGATATTAAGGATAGGGCATAAATGGATTTATAATTGGGAAAGACGGAGGTTGCCGTGACCCTTTTAGAACAAATCGAAAAACAATTGAGCGCCTTACCTGCTGAAAAACAAAGTGAGGTTTTGGATTTCATCACGTTTCTGCAACAGCGCGCCAATGCCTCACAGCTTGTGAAACGACGTTCCCTTAAAAAACACAGCGCCTTCGGATCGTGGAAGAATCGCAAAATTGATGCAATCAAGTATCAACAAAACCTACGCGCTGAGTGGGGCATTTAATGATTGCGGTCTTCGATACGAATATTGTGATTGACGCGCTCAACGGAGTCGTCAAAGCCGACGATGAATATAGCCGTTACGAGCGTGTGCTCATCAGCCGTGTCACATGGGTGGAAGTATTGATTGGCGCAGATGGTGACGACTCTGAGTTGCGCGATTTTCTTGAAACACATTTTGAAGTCATCCCGCTTGATCTGGCAGTAGCAGAGACAGCCGTGCAATTACGCCGCGAACATCGCATCCGCTTGCCTGATGCCATAATCTGGGCGACTGCGCGTGTGAATGATGCGGTTCTGGTGACGCGCAATACAAAAGACTTCAATCCTGATTGGGATGGAATTCGGCTGCCTTATACCATTTAGCAAGTCTCATCAACGTCCACGGCAGGAATGGCGGGAGAGCCCCCCTCCGTCGGGCACCTACCACACGCTTTGCTTCGGGTACGATATCCCCCCAATCGGACATGAAAATTGGGGTTGCCAAGTTTAAGTCCACTGTCCCATTTGGGGAGGAAAGGCCTTGGGTGAGTACGTGGGCAAGGATTTAGGGGAGTAAAATAGGAGCACAATCAAGAAGTGTCAAATGTTTAATTTAGGCGAACGAATTGTGCGTATTCATATAGAAAAACTACCAGAAGGTGTTTACCTTGCTACATCCGATGATGTGCAGGGGCTTGTTGCGCAGGGAAGAACTATCACTGAAACTTTGGAAATCGCCCGTGATGTTGCGCGGAAATTGATTGAGACACAGACTGATATTGAACTTCCGCAAGCAAGTGAAAGTTTTGATTATCCTTTAATTGTTGGATGAAGAAATGGGGAGGCTTTCTGGTTTTCGTTATCGTGAAATTATCAAAATACTTCAAGCCCAAATCACCCTGGAGATATGCCCGAAGGGGCTTTACGGGCAATATTAAAGCAGGCGGAGATTGACCCTGAGGAAATCTTGAATAAGAAATAGCCAATCTTAAAGAAGCAACCTAACTCTATCTATTGGGTTTGCTAATTCAACTAATTCTTATAGTGAAACAAACATTATTAATGCGCCAATGCAGAAACCAATGACACCCATGACGGCAAATACACCACCGATGATGACGAATAAATTTTCACCCTTAGCTTTGATCTCTAATACTGCCTCTACCGGGTTTCCGGAATCATAATGAACAGTTGCTCTTGAGCCTGGTTGGTAACGGTTGACAATATTTTGAGCAGTTCCGAGATCATAGCTCATGGTCGCACCTGGGAAGATATGGTTCCCCTGATAAGTTTTTCCACTAACTTCATAAGTGTATTCAATGACCGGAGCGTAGGTTATATGTGTGTAAGTCCGTCCGTCTCTGCGCCCCGTTCGCGTATTTTGATCGAGCCTGGAAGAGACGATCACCCCGTTCACAGTCGGCCAGGCTTCAGCCGCTTTAGCCTTTTTGCGATCGCGCAACCCAAAGAAAAGTAGACCGATTCCTAAAACAGCAAAAACGCCTCCCAGTAAAAGCGGAATCAAGAATGTGAAGACTGAAGGTGTAGTGTCCATTTTTTCTCCTTTGATTTGTTCGAAAAACCACGTTTCATTTAATATCATACATTTCCGGGGAAGAAAATGAAATAACAAAAGTCATACCCCATTCCTTACATTGTTCACTAGTTATTGTTGCTTTACTGCATTTGTTTCAGTTAATTTCTAAAACCTGTCTTCGTCAATGTCTTTTTGATGATAAGAGGTAAAGGGTAATTTGCTGCAATCCCCCTTAGGCTAAAAATTGACATTCCCTCATTCTCAGTCCGTTTGCATGAGCTTGTCCGTAACGGAATCCGTTGACAACAACTCACGCCCTCTTATAAAAGGGGCGATTCATCGTAATCTATTCTCCCTCTGCGAAAAAGAATTAAAACAATAACCCCCGAAGTTGCTGTTTCATAGTTTTGTTGACTGGCGTTAAAAGTGTTATTTCAGAGGTTCCAAATGCTCCTCTCGGTCGAACTCGCAAGCGGAGATAATTTTCAGCATCAAACCAGGCCAATTGCCTTGTCACGAAGAATAGAGACAACCATTTGATTGGCAGCAAGGTGGCTCGTGGAATGGTGACTTCCCTTGGATCACAAAACTTCAAATCCTGTGTTTTATAAAGCGGTGATGACTTGCTGGTCCTTGAGCAGTAGAAACTTTGGCATCAGACTTGCACAGATCCACTCAGCACATTAATAAACCCTCGTGCGGAATAACTCCTTCCACTTCCATGCACCACTCGGTTGTTTCACGAATTCGTTCCATGAGTTTATCCAATGACCTGGTTTGAATGTGGCAACTCTGCGATTCAGTCTTCCTCTGCCATTAATATGCCCTTGGGATACGCACACGCAGACCGTGACCCCGTGCGCGCACTCTTGGTGGTTGAGTAGTGGCGCTGTTCGTTGGCGCCACGTATCGAAACCACGCCTGCCTGACCCAAGACGGCGTGGACGAGTAATTATGCGCGAAAGATGACCAGCTGCGAAAAATGGGTATAATCGCCTTCATCAATTATGAACATCCAAGACATCATCTCCGCTATTCAAGAGAAACGCATACGCATCACTGACCACGCGGACGAAGAGGCGCAGACGGATACTCTCACATTTGACGAAATATTTTTCAGCGTGTTGCAGGGCGAAATAATCGAAGATTACCCGACTGACAAGCCCTATCCGAGTTGCTTGATCTATGGAAACAACTTTGAAGGCGAACCGATCCACAGCGTTTGGGCGTACAATGACAAAGCGAAATGGGCTGTGTTGATTACCGTTTATCGTCCTGACCCGAATCGCTGGATCAACTGGCGCGAAAGGAGAAAGTAATGAAACCCTTTGATAAATGCCCTGTTTGCGGCGGGGAACTGGTTGAAAAAGAAGTGGAGAAACTACTTAAAGGTGGCGTGAATACGGCTGTCTTGAAAGTGACCGCTGAAGTTTGTTTGCAATGCGGCGAGCGACTTTATCCCGAAGAGACCGTGCGCCGCTTCGAGCAAATTCGCCAGAAACTGGCGAAAGAAGATGTGGCGGAGTTCCTGTTGCTGGGACAGACCTATCAGGTGGCGTGACGAATGGACAAACGATGTCTCTCGAACAGATCCGCATCGCTGGCATGAAAGCGCTGGCGCGTGAACTTGGTATTGTAGGCATGGTGCGCTTCCTCCAGCAATTTGAAACGGAACACGGCGACTACTCCAAAGACCGCCACGAATGGCTGGACGATCAGGATATGAACACTGTCCTCAAGAGAATTCGCGAGAAGCGCGAAGCCAACAAGAAAGCGAAATAACTAAAACGGCGCGCCCGCTGTGGACGCGCCGTTTTTCATCCTTCATCCTACCTAATTCATCCTTATGTCTTCCTGCCCTCTCAAAGTCTTTCTCTGCCACGCGTGCGCGTGGCCGTGACGCCGTACGCGCACTCTTGGTGGTTGAGTAGCGGCGTTGTTCGTTGGCGCCACGTATCGAAACCACCCCCGCCTGACCAAAGACGGTGTGGACCGCTACGCGTGGTTCGACAAAGCCAAACCACATGGTGAGCGAAGCCCGCGCTGAGCTTGTCGAAGTGTCGAACCATCCTCCCAGGTCAGGATTAGGAATTGGAAATCCGCAAGGCTGTGCGCGATATAGTCACCTGATAGCGTTATAATCACCATAGTTCAGGAGAAAGACTATGTTTACTCATATTGCTTATAACAATGAAATTTTAAGTGGCAAGCCTCATATTGCTGGCACACGCCTAAGCATTGAATTCATTCTCGAACTCTTTGCGAGTGGAGCGACGCGTGATGAAGTGATAAAGACTTATCCACAATTAACTCTCGAAGCAGTTGAAGAGGCTTTAAAGTACGCCGCGCAATCTGTGAAAAATGAAGTATTGCTTGATGTGAAGGTTGGGACGTGAAGGCTCTTGATTTCCCCTTACTTGCGGACGAAAATGTTCATCCCGATGTAATTGCATTCTTAAGAGGGATTCGATTGGACGTTGTATCTATTGCGGAGCAGGGTAAATTTGGACTTCCAGACACACAAGTTTTACAACAGGCAACTGAATCAAACAGGGTGGTTTTGACTCATGACAGTGATTTTGGCGGAATGGCTGTATTTGGCGCAAAATTTATTGGGATTATCTATCTCCGCCCTGGACATATACAAGCAGATTTTACCGTGAAAACTTTAGAGGCAGTTCGTGATAATGCGCCCGAAGTAACGCCGCCGTTTATCCTCGTTGCCGAGCGGACAGGTGACACAGTTAAAATCAGAGTTCGACAGTTATAAAATTCATCCTTCATCCTTCCTAATTCATCCTTATGTCTTCCCGCCCTCTCAAAGTCTTTCTCTGCCACGCCCACGCGGATCGTGACCCCGTCCGCGGACTCTTGGTGGTTGAGCAGCGGCGCTGTTCGTTGGCGCCACGTATCGAAACCACGCCGTCTGACCAACGACGGCGTGGACCGCTACGCGTGGCTCGACAAAGCCAAACTACATGGTGAGCGAAGCCCGCACTGAGCTTGTCGAAGTGTCGAACCATCCTCCCAGGCCAGGGTTTCGACACGGTAAGCGAAAGACGAACCGTCAACCTATCAGATTGGGAATTGGAGATTCGCAAGGCTGTGTGCGCTGTTTATTTTTTAGTTGTATAATACGCTCATGACCACATATACTCGCAAACACACGACCTACCGTGACACATTGGAATTGGCTCGCCAGTTATCATTGCGAGACCAGCGTCGTTTGCGTGCCGAACTTGCGAAACTTTCCAGCGTACATCTGGTGCGCCCTTCTCGTGACCCGAAAGTGATTCACTCGGCTCGTTTGCTTGTTGACGAAATTCGTAAAATAGTCCAGTCTGCCACTGCCAACCAATCCCTTGATGATGGTATGCGACAGTTGCGGGGACGTTCATGGTCGTAATCGACTCGGATGTTCTGGTTTTGGCGTTTTCGTATCCCAATGATGAACGTCAAAAGGCAAATCAGAAATTTCTTGAAGTCATTCAGACTGCCCAGCCTGCCACCACGATCTACAATGTGATGGAAACACTTGGGCAGTTGTCTTTTAACCTCTCTGCGGAGCATTTGGCTGATTGGCAAAATTGGTTCATAAATGCTTACAACTTGAACATCATTTGGGATACAAACTCAAAAGAACAGATTGACCCCGAAACCTGGCGCGAGATCATCTATGAGCGGCCTTTCCAAAAAATGCAGACCGTTCGCATGGCTTTTATGGACGCATTGATCTTGTCATTGGCTGAACGTATGCCAGACGTAGAATATTTTGTGACCTGGAATGCGAAACACTTCAAAGGCAAAACAACTTTAACGGTTTTGACCCTCGAAGAATATCTCGCCCTGTAAACTCCTTATGCCTCCCCACGCCCTCAAAGTGTTCCCTTCAACAGGCTCAAGGCACCGCCTCTGCCACGCCCATGCGGACCGTGACCCCGTCCGCGGACTCTTGGTGGTTGAGTAGTGGCGCTGTTCGTTGGCGCCACGTATCGAAACCACACCCGCCTGACCACACCTGCCCTGGCGGGCGGTGCCAGGGAAGACTGGTTGGACGCGTGGTTCGACAAAGCCAAACTACATGGTGAGCGAAGCCGAACTATCCTCCCAGGGCAGGTGTGGGAATTGGAAATCCACAAGGCTGCGCGCGCGAGTATAATTTATTCACAAGAGAAAGCAGGTAACTTATGACTACATTTACTATTACCCTACCCGACGAGCGAGTGAAGAAACTGCAAGAAATTGCGGAGCGTTTTCGTGTTGCACCTGAAGAATTAGTACGCGCCAGTTTGGAAGAATTATTGACCCGTCCGCTGGACGATTTTCAGAAAATCATTGAACGGGTTTTGACAAAAAACGCTGACCTATACAAACGGCTGGCGTAAATGCGTTATTTGACGGTGGGAGAAGTATTGGAAATTTACAGCCAGGTGATAAAACAATCAGGCGGCGGAGTGGGAATTCGCGATCTCGGTGCGCTGGAGTCGGCAGTTGCCCAACCTCGCATGACCTTTTATTGACGGTAACAAACGCGCAGGTCATGCCGCAATGGAATCTTTTCTCATGTTCAATGGTTATGAAATTTTTGCAAATGTAAACGAACAAGTGGATATCATTCTTGGCGTCGCATCCGGGAATATTGACCGAAATACTTTCACCGATTGGTTAAAAACACACATCGTCAAATATTCATCCTAGCAGAATCCGTTTATCCGTTATGACATCCGTTGACAACAAATACCCTCTCAAAGTATTCCTCTGCCATGCCCACGCGGACCGTGACCCCGTGCGCGGACTCTATATCCGCCTGACTAAAGACTGTATAATTGAAACATGAAAACCCAACGCATTTACATTGACACATCAGTCATTGGCGGCTGTTTTGATGTTGAGTTTGCCGAATGGTCAAATGGATTGGTCGCAGACTTTCGCAACGGCATCTTTATCTTTCAGCCATTATTGTCGGAAGTCATTGCCGCTGAAATCGGAGACGCGCCTGAGAAGGTGCAATATGTTTATGCGGAGTTGGTGACATTCAATGCAGAGATTTTGGCTGTCGAAGAAAATGCGTTGGAGCTGGCAGATGAGTATCAAAAACGCGGCATTCTATCACCCAATTTCTATGATGATGGTTTACACATTGCCCTTGCCACCGTTGCCCAAGCGGACTTGCTGGTGAGTTGGAATTTCAAGCATATTGTTCACTTCGACAAAATCCGCTTATTCAATGCAGTCAACATCGAATTTGGATACAAACCTTTACAAATATTCAGCCCTCGGGAGGTGACTACTTATGGACGCGAAGAAGATTAACACAATTGAAATGACCCGCAAAATCCGCGACGAGCACGCCAAACGCTTGGCAGGTAAATCCCATGCGGAACGGATTGCTTTTTATCGCGAGCAAGCGAAGAAGATGGAAAAGAAAATCCCTGCCTTGCTCAAAGAGATTGAAAAGGCATAGTTTTTTTGCGTCACAAATGGGACGGATATGACAGCAGATAAGCACTGAAAGTGTTTTTATGCCACGCCCACGCGGACCGTGACCCCGTCCGCGGACTCCCCGAAGGGACCCGCCTGACCAAAGACGGCGTATAATATGCTTATGACTACTTACACCCGCAAACACACAACTTATCGCGACGCATTGGAATTGGTTCGTCAGTTACCCTTGCGTGACCAGCGCCGTTTGCGCGCGGAACTTGCCAAACTGCCCAGTGTTCATCTTGTTCTACCAAATCAGACGCCGCAAGCGATACAAAAAGGGAAACTTCTGGCTGAACAAGTTCGCAAAGAATTAAGCGCGGCAACAAATACGCAGACTCTCGACGAGACCATGCGACAACTGCGGGGACGCTCATGGTCGTAATTGATTCGGATGTTTTGCTGCTTGCCTTTACGTTCTTAAATGACGATAGACAAGAGCGAAATAAAGCGTTTCTTGAAGCGGTGCAAACTGCCCGACCTGCCACCACAATTTACAACGTGATGGAAGTGCTTGGGCAGTTGTCTTTTAACCTATCCACAGAGCGGCTTGAGCAATGGCAATTCTGGTTTGTGGATCAATATCAGCTGGCTGTTATATGGGTGGCTGATGAAAACCAGAAAATGGGGAAAGAATCTTTTTACGAAGAATTGTATGAACGCCCGTATCAAAAAATGCGCTCAAGCCGCATGGCGTTTTTGGACTCGTTAATTCTCTCGCTTGCGGAACGTACGCCTGACATCGAATATTTTGTGACTTGGAACGCCAAACACTTCAAAGGGAAAACTGATTTAACGGTATTAACTCCCGAAGAATATCTCAACCTGTAATTTTTCATCCTTCCTATTTCATCCTTACGTCTTCCCGCCCCCTCAAAGTATTCCTCTGCCACGCCCACGCGGACCGTGACCCTGTGCGCGGACTCTACTCCCGCCTGACCCAAGACTTCAACGGACTCTGTCGCGGACTCACGGACAAAAGCAGACTCATCAATCCTCACATGTATAATTGCCATACGCAAGCCCAAGTCCGTTTTCATCCGCGAATCCGTTATGAAGTCCGTTGACAGCAAACACCCCCTCAAAGTCTTCCTCTGCCACACCCATGCGGACCGTGACCCCGTGCGCGGACTCTACTCCCGCCTGACCAAAGACTGTATAATTGAAACATGAAAACCCAACGCATTTACATTGACACATCAGTCATTGGCGGCTGTTTTGATGTTGAGTTTGCCGAATGGTCAAATGGATTGGTCGCAGACTTTCGCAACGGCATCTTTATCTTTCAGCCATTATTGTCGGAAGTCATTGCCGCTGAAATCGGAGACGCGCCTGAGAAGGTGCAATATGTTTATGCGGAGTTGGTGACATTCAATGCAGAGATTTTGGCTGTCGAAGAAAATGCGTTGGAGCTGGCAGATGAGTATCAAAAACGCGGCATTCTATCACCCAATTTCTATGATGATGGTTTACACATTGCCCTTGCCACCGTTGCCCAAGCGGACTTGCTGGTGAGTTGGAATTTCAAGCATATTGTTCACTTCGACAAAATCCGCTTATTCAATGCAGTCAACATCGAATTTGGATACAAACCTTTACAAATATTCAGCCCTCGGGAGGTGACTACTTATGGACGCGAAGAAGATTAACACAATTGAAATGACCCGCAAAATCCGCGACGAGCACGCCAAACGCTTGGCAGGTAAATCCCATGCGGAACGGATTGCTTTTTATCGCGAGCAAGCGAAGAAGATGGAAAAGAAAATCCCTGCCTTGCTCAAAGAGATTGAAAAGGCATAGTTTTTTTGCGTCACAAATGGGACGGATATGACAGCAGATAAGCACTGAAAGTGTTTTTATGCCATATCATGCCCGTAGGGGTACGCCCACGCGGATCGTGACTCCGTGCGCGGACTCTACGCCCGCCTGACCCAAGACGGCGTGGACCGCTACGCGTGGCTTGACAAAGCCAAACTACATGGTGAGCGAAGTCGAACCATCCTCCCAAGTCAAGATTGGGAATTGGAAATCCGCAAGGCGGTATAATTGCCACTGTTCAGGAGAAATACAATGACCGTTTATCCAACTTTGTACACGAAAAAAATTTCCCAAGAAATCGAAAAAACGCCTGATGAATATTTGCCTGCCCTGTTGGAAATGGTTCGTCTGTTCCGCGAAACTGTGACTCTCAAACCTGCAGATGAAAGTTTTTTACAGGGTTGGAAGGAAGCGATGAACAACGAACTTCTGCCAATTGATCAACTTTGGGAAGGCATCCATGCCGCATAAGCCAGCGATTGAGATTGCTTTTACTCCAGAGTTCAAGCGCAATTTGCGTGGACTGGCGAAGAAGTACCCTCATATTCGTTCGGATGTTCAACCAATTATCGAGCAAGTTCAACACGGGGAATTTGTGGGTGACCAAGTGCAAGGGACAGGCTACACAATTTTCAAAGTTCGCATTCGCAACAGTGATGTATCTCGCGGAAAAAGTGGTGGCTATCGCGTAATTTACTATCTAAAAACAGCAACGGCTGTCATTCTCGTAACGATTTACTCAAAGACTGAGCAATCCGATATCTCCTCTGCAAAAATCAAGAAGATACTTTCTGAGTTCAAGTAATTCATCTTTCATGTTTGAAGAATCCGTTTATCCGTTATGAAGTCCGTTGACAACAAACGCCCCTTGAAAGTCTTCCTCTGCCACGCCCACGCGTGGCCGTGACCCCGTGCGCGGACTCTACACCTGTCTCACCAAAGACGGCGTGGACGCGTGGCTGGACAAAGCCAATCTCCTCCCAGGTCAAGATTGGGAATTGGAAATCCGCGAGGCTGTGCGTGAAAGGTGCAAGTGAAAGAATTGTGCTAAACTAAAGTTGACAACACATGACACAGGATACTGTAAACATTCTCGTCAGTGGACTTATGGGATTGGTTGGTGGATTGATAACCTTGCCAATCAATGCTCTTTTTAGTTGGCTTTTGAAGAAAGAGGAAATTAACCTTTAGTATAAGATCAAGCAAAGAGAGATGAAATTGCAGGCTCAAATAGATTTCGAAGCCGAAAAGAAAACGCGTACTCTTCAAACACGATTGGATTTTGAATTGGAAAGAGAAAAGCGAAGATTAGATAATGCTTCAAATCCGAGCAAAGAAATTTCGGAAATAAAATCTCGTATTGAAAAATTAGAAAACACGATAAGGGGGCTTTCATCAAATGGAAACTAATGTCGTTATTGCCTTGTTCGTTGGAATTGTATTTGCTGTCTTTATTAGTACAGCGACCATGTTTTTTGTTTTTAGGGAGCGATACAGAAAACTTGCTAGCCAGATAGACAGGCAGTTAGATTCCAAATCAGATCTACCCAGGCTTCGCGCCGAATATCTAGAATACCTCCTTCGTACATATCGTGGATTTAAATTTCGCGGACCTGGCGAGCCAAGCAAAATACCGACGTCTGTATCGTTGGACAACATTTATGTACCCTTATTGGCGCAACTCGACTCCTCGTCGCTCGAAGAGGGCAAGCAAGTATTGGTGGAGAATGAAGTATTTAATCATCAAAAGGTCATAATACTTGGTAATCCTGGATCGGGAAAGACAACAACACTTTTGCATATTGCAACTGATTTAGCGCAAAAAAAGGAAACATTCCTTCCCATTTACATCCCGCTGCGTTCTTATGCCAATGTGTTGGCAATAAGTGATATAGGTTTACAGGAATATTTGCATGAATTTTATGAATACTCGCACCCAATCGCTGTAGCGCCTTTATTTGAATCCGTTATCGCCGAAGGGAAAGCGTTGATTTTGTTAGATGGCCTCGACGAAGTTGGACGTATTCGCCCAGAGTTAATAAGGAAAATAGAACTTTTCGCCGATAGTGTTGTTCCAAGGGGAAACAAAATCGTCGTTACCAGCCGAATCGTAGGGTATCAAGAATTTCCACTTGACCACAGTTGGACATTATTAACATTGTTAGATTGGGGCGAGGATGCAATAGAAAAATACATTAGAAATTGGTATTTGGTTCTAGAGATGGGTCGTGGCTCTACAAGTAGCGAAAATGTTGTTGAAGCCGAAAGAAAAAGCGAATCCTTGATAGAAGCAATTAGATCAAATTCGCGTTTGAGAGTAATAGCAACTAGCCCGCTGATGTTGGCTATCTTAATTTCCCTCCACTCCCAGAGGGGTTTACTTCCAGACTCCAGAGTGAAACTCTATGACATGGTGTTGGAAATTTTAGTTGACAAGTGGAATTATTACCGATCACCCGATTTGCTAAGTGCCGACACGACGTTTGATTACTATGTGGCTGTTGATGTATTGAGTTCTTTGGCTTTGTGGACACGCCAGCAGAACAATATTTCAGGTGTGGTCAAAAAAGACGAGTTAATAGAATGGCTCACCAACTACTTTATGGGTGATGAGTGGAAGAAACCGAGAGGCGAGGCTATTAAAAGCGCTACTGAATTTCTATATCAAATTCAGAATTCAGGCTTATTTCTTGAGCGTGGATATAATATGTTTGGTTTCGTTCACCGTACATTTGAAGATGTGTTGGCTGCGCGAGGGATTGCTAAACTTCAAATCGAAGAAAGAGATCTTATTGTTCGCACATATATTTCTGATGAAGCATGGGATGAGCCTATAGTTTTAGCAGTCGGCGTTTTGGGAATACTTCAAGCAAGACGTTTAGAGGCTAATGCAATGGTGGGGCAGTTGCTTGACTTGGGACAACCTGGGATTAAAGTAGCAACTAAATGCTTGGAAGAATATGGTACATCTAACATTCTTGATAAAGAACTAATTCAAAGGATCAAAAAAAACGGGGCAAAGGCGTAGATCAATACTCCTCGAAACAGAATCAACTTCACCCGTCGCGTGAATCGCTTATGCCCACTCAAAGCGGGAAATCAGAATTGGGTACGGTATAATCTCATCGCTTGAACCAATCCTCAATCAATCGAAAATCCAAAATCTGAAATCGTAAATCAACTATGCCCTCCTCCTTCCAAACCATCATCCTCAAACTCCAGGACTTCTGGGCGTCGCATGGATGCCTGATCACACAGCCCTACTACACCCAAGTAGGCGCAGGGACAATGAACCCTGCCACCTTCCTGCGCGTGCTCGGACCCGAGCCGTGGAACGTGGCGTATGTCGAGCCGTCTGTCCGCCCCGATGACGGACGTTACGGCGAGAACCCCAACCGCTTCCAACTCCACACCCAGTTTCAGGTAATACTTAAGCCAGATCCAACGAACCCGCAGGAACTCTATTTCGAGTCGCTCAAAGCCCTCGGCATTGACCCGCGCCAGCACGACATCCGCTTCGTGGAGGATAACTGGGAACAGCCCGCCATCTCCGCGTGGGGCTTGGGTTGGGAGGTCTGGCTCGACGGGCAGGAGATCACGCAGTTCACCTACTTCCAGCAGATGGGCGGCGTCGCGCTCGACCCCGTCTCGGTGGAGATCACCTACGGGCTTGAACGCATCCTCATCGGGCTCAATGGCGCTTCCAGCGCCACCGGAGCCATCTGGGATAAAGAATACGGCGCAGGCGTCACCTATGGCGAGATCCGCCGTCAGGAAGAGTTCGAACACTCCAAATATTATTTCGAGACCGCCGATGTGGAACGCATCCGTGCCATGTACGATCTCTTCTCCGCCGAAGCCGACGCCTGCCTCGCCGCGGGACTCATCGTCCCCGCGCATGATTATGTTTTGAAATGCTCCCATTCATTTAATATTCTCGATACGCGCGGCGCGATCAGCATTGCCGAAAGACAAGCGTTTTTTAGAAGAATAAGAGAACTTGCCAAAGGTGTTGCGGTTGCGTATGGTGAACAGAGAAAGGGACTTGAATACCCGCTTCTTAAATCGACCGATAAGCTGGATGCCAATAAAGAAGTTTCTGTTGCATCTGGTAGTGTCACAAAAACATCCGATTTTGTTCTTGAAATTGGCGTAGAAGAATTGCCTGCAAGCGATATTGATTGGGCTATTGAGCAACTCAAACTATTCTTTGAACAGAAAATACTTAAAGTCTATTCACTGAAATACAAGGGCGTTAAAGTTTTCGGAACTCCACGCCGCCTTGTTGTCTACGTAGAAGGTTTAGAACCACAAGGCGAAACAACATTCACTGAAATTAAAGGGCCTCCCGAATCAGCGTCCTTTGACAAACAAGGAAAACCAACACAAGCGCTTCTTGGTTGGATAAAGAAAAACGAATTGGCTGTTCCAGACGAATTCTTGACGAAGGAATACCTTGTTCAAGAACGCGATGGTGGTCGCTATGTTGTTCGCCAGAAGGAAACCACAGGTTCAACGGTCACAACTCTCTTTCCTAGAGTCCTTCCTGTATTTTTGCGCGATATTAAGTTTGATAAAACAATGCGGTGGAATGAATCAGGTGTTGCTTTTTCGCGCCCAATTCGATGGTTTGTTACCTTGTTTGGTAATCAAATCATTCCATTTGAGTATGCGGGTGTTGCCTCTGGCAACATCTCTCGCGGACTCCGTCCCTACGGCTCGCCCGACATCACCATCCCTTCTGCTGAAAAATATTTCGATGTCATCCGCGAAGCAGGTATCGTGTTGGATAAAGAAGAACGCAAAGATTCGATTGTGGAGCAGGTCAAAGAAGCGGCGAATTTGGTCAGCGGCGAAGCCATCATTGACGATGGTTTATTGAATGAAGTCACAAACTTAATTGAAATGCCCACAGCAGTCATGGGCGGATTCGATAAAGAATATTTGTCATTGCCGCGCGATGTGTTGATTTCAGTAATGAAGAAACACCAGCGCTACTTCCCAGTCTCCAGTCTCCAATCTCCCAATCTCCTCCCTCACTTCATCGCCATCCGCAACGGCGACGACCTGCACATTGACACCGTCCGCGAAGGGAACGAACACGTCCTTGGCGCGCGCTTTGCGGATGCAAACTTCTTCGTCCGCGAAGATGTCAAACAGCCTCTTGAATATTATCGTTCACAACTCTCTGGCCTTACCTTCCACACCAAACTCGGCTCGATGTTGGATAAATCCGAACGCATGTTGAAATTGGCAGAGGAACTCGCGGTTATGCTTGGTTTGTCAGAAGCCGAAACGTTAAACGTTAAACGTTCAACGTTTCTGGCGAAAGCCGACCTGGTCACGCAGATGGTTACTGAGATGACATCACTGCAAGGCATTATCGGGCGTGAATACGCGACGCGTTCTGGCGAGCAAGAAGACGTTGCCATTGCGATTGGCGAGCAATATCAAACTGTCCCGCAAACGAAAGCAGGTCTCGCCGTTGCGCTTGCTGACAGGCTCGACTCGTTGGTTGGTCTCTTCGCCGCAGGACTCGCTCCCACTGGCGCGAAAGACCCATTCGGTCTGCGCCGTGCCGCGATTGGCGTTGTCCAGCCGTTGATCGAACATGATGTTGACTTCGACTTAGCCGAAGCCGTGAAGAAATCTGCCAAGACACAGCCCATCGAAGTCAGCGACGAGGCGCAAAAGCAAATCCTTGAATTCATCGCGGGACGTTTAAAGGTTGTCCTCGGCGACATGGGCTTCAAGCACGATGTCCTCGAAGCCGTGCTTGCGGCGCAATCAAACAACCCTGCGGGAACGGTTCGGGCGGTGAAGCAACTGTCCGCTTGGGTGGGACGCGAAGACTGGTCAACCATTTTGGACGGCTTCGCTCGTTGTGTCCGCATAACGCGCGATCAGGAGAAAACCTTCAAGGTCAGCGAGAAAGCCTTCGTTGAAAAGGAAGAAAAAAATTTGTTCAAGGCTTTAGAGAAAGCAGAGAAAGTCAAACGCGCCGAAGGCTCTGTGGACGATTTTCTGAATGCCTTTGTGCCCATGATTCCGTCGGTCAATGCGTTTTTTGAAAAGGTCTTGGTCATGGCCGAGGATAAGAAGGTCAAAGAGAACAGGCTTGGTTTGCTGCAAAGCATTTCGTCACTTTCAAATGGAGTGGCAGAGTTAGATAAACTCGAAGGTTTCTAAAAAATATCCCTGCTGCTAAAAAGGGAGGAATATTTTTCGTAACAGATTCTGTTTTCCATCGTTCTTATTATTAATACAACTGTGAAATCCAGCGAAACCTCCCCTGTCAATCTGCCCATCCCAGAGGAAAGCCGCCTGGTATATCAGGCCAAATCCGGCGATTCTGAGGCTTTTGCACAACTATACGACGCTTATCTTGAACGCGTCTATCGTTATGTGTATTTCCGCGTTTCAGATGACCAGACGGCGGAAGATCTCGCCTCACAGGTTTTTCTCAAGGCTTGGGAGGGTCTTGATCGTTATCAAATGAATGGCTCTCCCTTTGTGGCATGGTTATATACGATTGCCCGTAACCTGGTGATCGACCATTATCGCACCCGTAAAGATTCAGTTGCACTAGAAGAGATCATCCCGCTTGCCTCGGAGGATGAATCTCTCGATGAACAGGTCGGGATTATGTTCGACCTGCAAACCATGCGTGATGCTCTGCACTATCTAAACGAGGAGCAGCAACAGGTTTTGCTCTTGAGGTTTATTGCGGAATGGTCCACGGAAAATATCGCAAAAGAGATGGGCAAAAGCGAAGGCGCGATTCGTGCCTTGCAAATGCGTGCCTTGCAAATGATGGCAAAACACATGCAGGAAAGGAAATGCAATGAGTGATTTTGAACAGGTATTGGATGATTGTTTGAGGAGATTGACCAGCGGCACCTCCACCCTGGATGAATGCCTGTCAGGCCATCCAGAACATGCTTCTCAGCTCAAGCCTCTTTTGCAAAGCGCGGCTGGATTAATGCGTCACAGCCGGGAGGTATACGTATCGCCGGCTTTCAAGGCACGCGGGCGTGCAAAATTATCGTTGTACGTGCAAGACCGCTCACGCCAGCGGGCACGAAAAACATTCATGTTCCGGCGTTTTGCCGTCAGCGTTGCCGTGCTGGTGCTTGCTCTTTTAAGCGTCGGGACGGTCCGTGCTCAAAGCGCCTTGCCGGGTGATTTATTTTATGCGTGGAAACTCGCCAGTGAAGGCGTATGGCGCGAGATTTCATCTGATGCAAGCCATGTAGATCTTGTGCTTGCCAATCGCCGTATAAGTGAAATTGTTGCAACGGCGGATGATCCTACCCTTCAGGCTGAAGCGTTGCATGATTACCAGGAAATACTGGCTCGTTTACAGTCTGGGTTGGACGCGGATTCAGACGCACAAATTTTGTCCGTGCTTGAATCACATCGAAAGTCATTGAAGGATGCAGGATTGTCTGTTCCACAACTGGATGATTACCTAAGCCCTGAAGAGAATGATGGCGAAATTGTTCCTGATCTGCCGCAGACTCCAGCGGTAACTCCGCCTGTGCTTGAAACTCCCCAGATTCCAGCGGTGACTCCGCCTGTGCTTGAAATTCCCGTGCCGGTTCCATAGGTTTTCGAGAAATTAAAACCTGGTAAGAGATTATTAAAGAACGTGAACTTGCATAACATTCCTGTCCATCCTTCGTTATTCACAATGAACCTGGCGACAGGTAATCCAAATACTCTCGGAGGTACCAAATGTTTAAGTTCATTGCTCAGTTGTTGATCTCGGCCACAGTTGGCCTGGCCTTCGCTGCCGGCTCCAACCCTGACGTACGTGGATACGTTGAACAAGCCTGGCATGAATCCAACGCTTATATTCAGCAAACAGCAGATCTTGCTGCCGATACTGTTAGCAATATCACAGTGCAAGCGGGTGCTGATGGAGATACTTCCGCCAATGTTGATGCGAACATATTTGCGGAAGATGCTTCGGTGGAATCCACAGGTGATGTTCAAGCGGACAGTGGTTTGAGCATTGATGCGGCACTGCCTGAATTGCTTGATGTACAGGCAAATGGAACAGCTGAGACACAAGCCCAAACTGATGCTTCTGTTGAATTGGATGGTGTCAGTTTAAATCTGGTACAGATGCTTGGTTTGAAACTCGGCTTTGGCCTTGGGAGGTAACAACTTCCTCTCTCCTACGGGACAGCGTATGCTGTCCCGTTTTATTTTTAAGCCCTCATTTATACCGACCTTTCCAAGCGCGCTAGAATCACTCACACCATGTCCACTCTTGATGAAATCGAATCCAAATTGGATGGTTTTTCTCGCTGTGTGCGAATTCTGCGTTCGCAGACCGAGGACAAAGGACGGACGACCAAGGTTGATCAAAAAATCCTCGTTGACGCAGAAAGGAATTGCTGATTTCAACAAACTCGAAGGCTTTTTAGCCAGAAATAAGATTCTTCACCGCAGAGACGCGGAGAACACAGAGAAAAAGTTCTGCGGGCTCCGTGGCTCTGTGGTTTTATTTTCCCGATTCGTCAAATACGTCTATAATCAACCCGTGTACGTTCCAACACGTGAGCGTGAAAACCTACCCCTATGTCCACCATTGATGAAGTCAAATCCAGGATAGATATCGTAGACCTCGTTTCCGAGGCCGGTGTCAAACTGCGCCACGCGGGCAAGAACTACACGGGGTTTTGTCCATTCCATGATAATAAGAAAACGCCTGCGTTCGTTGTCTGGCCTGAGACTGGGACGTGGCGATGCTTTGGCCAATGCAACGAGGGTGGTGATGTTTTCAAGTTTGTAATGAAGCGCGAGGGGATTGATTTCAAGGAAGCGTTGAACAAACTGGCAGATCGCGCCGGGGTGAAGGTCGAATCGCTGCAGCGCGAGGCGCCGCAAGTCAAAGAAGCCAACCAGCATCTGCGTGTTTTACTTGAAGATGCGGTCGTTTATTATCGAACGCATCTGTTCAACAATAAAGAAATACTAACGTACCTGCGCGAAAAGCGCGGATTAACTGACACAATCATCGAAACTTTTGGTATGGGATATGCTCCGCATGGATACGATAATCTTCTAAAATATTTTTTGCCAAAAGGATACAAAGAGCAAGACCTTATTGACACTGGTCTATTATCAGTGCGCGATTCTGACCAATTTACCGATTCCCAATCTGCAATTTACGATAAATTCCGTAATCGTATTATGTTTCCCATCCGCGATGAAAACGGGAAGATGGCGGGCTTCGGCGCGCGCATCGTTGACCCCGATGATATTCCCAAATTTCTCAATTCGCCTGAAACGCCAATCTTTACCAAAGGCAAAATCTTGTATGGCTTAGACCGCGCGCGTAAGCCGATCCGCGCAGCGGGCCAAGCCGTGATTGTTGAAGGCTATCTCGACGTCATTGCACTTCATCAGGCGGGCTATGAGAATGTTGTCTCGCCGATGGGCACGGCTTTGACCGAAGATCAATTGCGTTTGCTCAAACGTTCCACGCGCAGGATCGTGCTGGCGCTTGACCCTGATGTGGCGGGTCAAAAAGCCGTATTGCGTGGGTTGGATGCGGCGCGTTCAGCCATGGATCACGAAGGGGAGTTGGGTTTCAATGCACGCGGCTTATTAAAGAATGAAGCCCGCTTACAAGCGGATTTGCGCGTAGCCGCACTGCCTGACGACCTCGACCCCGATGAAATTGTTGCGCGTGACAAAGAAGAATGGAAACGCATTATTGAAGGCGCAAAACCCATCGTCACGCATGTGATGGATTCACTGGCGTCCGGCCAGGACTTGAACGATGCCAAGGTCAAAACTCAAATTGCGGCACAGGTGCTTCCTTTGATTGAAGACCTGCCTGATGCGATGGAGCGCGATACATACCGTCAGGCGCTGGCGCGAATGCTAAGGGTAGACGAACGCTCATTGACTGGCAGGCAGGCTCACGCTTCGGCACTGAGGCGCAAGCCCCGGGTGACAGATCAAAGCCAAAAGGCGGAAATTCCGATTGTGGCGGTCAACCCCAGATTGAAAGTCGAATCTTATTGTTTGGGTGTTTTGTTCCGCAAACCTGAATTGTTATATCGGTTGGACAGAAAATTGCAGGAGTTCGGCCTCAGTCCGTTGGCAGCGGAGGATTTCGAGTATACTGACCATCAGTTGTTGTTCGATGTCGTGCGTTTGGCGGTGGAACAGGACGAGAAGGAACATCAAAATTATTTGATGAGCCATTTATCGGAAACGATGAAAGCGCTTTCCCAGGACTTGCTCGCGAAAACGGAAAAGCTCGAACCTGCGGACGACCGCGTGCTTGAGGAATTGCTGGCGCGCTTTTTGGATTTGCGCCGCGCCCATGCAATGAACAGTGTCAATCAACTGCGTTTTTTGCAGGAGGATGAACAACAAGAGGGCGGCACAAATATTAAGATCTACCAGGAACAGGCAATACAATTTACACGCCTGCTTCACGGTCTGGATCAAGCTAAACGAAGGATATTTTCCAGGCGATAGGCATGATGTTTTAGGCTGATGGTATGATGGTGACTCATTGAGATGGGAAAGGGAAACCGATGCCCGCAAAAAGCAAACCGCAAACAAAACTGAAGGACAAAGAAATAAGAAAACAAAAACCGAAGATAAAAATTGGGGCGAAAACGCACAATTCAACCTCGCAAGTGAAAAGGCATTCTATCGAGGCGGTGATCGAATCCATGATTGAGGAAAAAGAATCCATGCTTAATTCATCGCTGGATGATGCCATTGAACCGGATGAATCTTTGCTCGCCGTTTCCGAGCAGGAGGAAGATCTTGAGGATGTCCTGCCGCTCCATTCGTATGAACCCGCGGCTGAACTTTCTGAAGATCCCGTGCGTTTGTATCTGCGCGAGATCGGGCTTGTAAAACTGCTTAATTCCGACAGCGAATTTCGTCTTGCCACTCTGATCGAAGCGGATCGGTTGATTGGCATGCTTCGCAAATTGAAACAGCGCAAAGGGGTTTCACTGGCCTCATCCATTTATCACGCGCTCATCTCTGAAGTGCTCACCTCCTGGGATCGCCTGATCGAAGATGCCGAGCGGGTTGACCATGAACTCCCTGACCTGGCCATGCTCGTCGCTGAATCACGATCGCTTCACACGGGTTGGGAATTTGATTCCCCTTCCTATCTGCGGGCCTATCTGGATGATGGCCATTGGGGCGTTGACCATTTTTGGGATAACCTTGCAAGACACGCGTACGGCTTCTTTCTCAGCCTGTACCTGCTTCCGCTTCAATATTCCGGATGGCTGTTGACGCATGTCCGCGAACACCTTGCGCTTCCGGCCCAGCGCACGCTATACCGCAACCTGCCAGCGGATGAAGAACTACTGAGCGAAATGGACTGCGTCCATACTCGCGCCGTGGAAGCAAACCAGGCTCTCATCAGTGCGAATTTGCGTTTGGTGGTAAGCGTTGCCAAACGCTATCTGGGGCGCGGTATGTCCTTGCTTGATCTGATCCAGGAAGGAAATATGGGTCTCTTGCGGGCCATAGGAAAATTTGATGCGCGCCGCGGGTTCAAATTCAGCACCTATGCCACCTGGTGGATCCGGCAGGCCATTAATCGTTCGATCGCAGAGCAGGCCCGCACTATACGAATTCCCGTTCATTTATTTGAATCCATTTCCCGTATCCTGCGCGCGCAGAGGCATCTGACCCAGGCGCTGGGGCGTGAGCCAACGAATGCCGAACTTGCGCTCGAAGTAGGTTATCTTTCTGCCGCTGATGTGCAGTCCATCCTGCGCGCCCGTTCAGAAAACAAATCGATCAACCTCGAAGTGCAGCGGCGGCTTGATCTCGCTTCGCAAAAAGTTGCTCGCGTGCTGCGCTCTGCCGAGGAACCTGTTTCATTGGAAGGCCCTGTGGGGGATGAGGAATCCAATTCGTTGGGTGACTTCATTGAAGATGAAGACGCACCTTCCCCAATGGACGCCGCCGCGCGCGAGATGATGCGCGAGCAGGTAAATCACGCACTTGAATCGCTTACAGAACGTGAGCGCGAAGTGCTGGAATTACGCTTTGGTTTAAAGGACGGCAAGGATCACACGCTCGAAGAGGTCAGCCGTTATTTCGATGTGACGCGCGAGCGCATCCGCCAGATCGAGGCAAAGGCTTTAAGGAAGCTCCGTCACCCTGCACACAGCCGTGAGTTGAGGGATTATCTAGGGGATTGAGGCATTGCTTGCTGGCACTATTTAGGTTTGGGGGATTTTAGTTGAATTTTATTATCCCATCCCCAATATGACTATTATCACCATTTTTGTGAAAAGTAGCACTTTCTCTATTCTTCAAAAGTCTCTTATGATATACTTTGCCGAACGTGCCAGATTTCACGCACTGATTTTACACACCAAGAGGTGTTTATGTTGCTGGAGTATATTGCCATTGCAGTGATGATCGCAGTAGCCACGCTGATAGCGTTTATTGCGATAGGTTTGGGGGAGTTGTTTGGACCGAAGAAAAATACAGAGGCAAAATCCATGCCGTATGAATCGGGCATGAATCCATACGGCGAAGGCACGCGGCGTATGCCTGTACGCTTCTATCTTATCGCTGTATTGTTCATCCTGTTTGATATTGAAGTGGTGTTCTTTTTACCCTGGGCGATCGCGTTTCGCAAACTGGGCATTTTTGGTTTGATCGAGATGGTGGTCTTTATTGTTGTACTTCTTATCGGTTACATTTACGCGTGGAAAAAAGGAGCTTTGGAATGGGAGTAGAGCAAAAACTTGGAAATATGGGCGTGGTCACCACCACGCTTGAGACGATGGTCAATTGGTCACGTACGAGCGCCATGTGGCCGATGGCGTTTGGCCTGGCTTGTTGTGCCATTGAGATGATGAGCGCCCAGGCTTCAAACTACGACATGAGCCGATTCGGCATGGAACTGATGCGCCCCAGCCCACGCCAGAGCGACCTGATGATCGTGGCGGGACGTGTCTCAAAAAAGATGGGCCCCGTCCTGCGCCGTTTGTATGACCAGATGCCCGAGCCGAAATGGGTGATCGCCATGGGTGATTGCGCTTCGTGCGGCGGCGTCTTCAATAACTATGCCATCTATCAGGGTGTGGATGAGGTTGTCCCTGTGGATGTATTTGTGGCGGGCTGCCCGCCGCGCCCCGAGGCTTTGATCCATGGTGTGCTCACTGTGTATGAAAAAGTGAAGGGTGAGAAGTTCAAGGATTTAGCGGCCAAGTACGGATAAATAAAAATACCATGCTCTCAGCGGCGTCCTTTACGAAGTATCCCTGTAGGACGCCGCCGAGGACGGCGGCTGGAGCAATATTGATGGATAAAAAACTCGAACCCATTGTAAAAGCTGTGCAGGATAAATTTGGCGCGACGTATGAGGAGTTCCGCGATGAAGTGCATCTGTTCGTGAAACCCGATCAGATCGTTGATGCGTTGACTCTTTTGCGCGATGAACATAATTTTGAATTACTCTCAGCGTTAACTGCAACCGATTACTGGCCGCAAACCGCTCCGCGTTTTCATGTGATCTATCAACTTACGTCGCTTGCCAAAAATCTTTCAGTGCAGATCAGAGTCCCGGTAAACGGGAGCAGCCCAAAGGCCAGTACTGAGCCAAGTCGAAGTATCCCGACTGCGACGGGTGTGTATGCGGCGGCGAATTGGCGCGAGCGTGAACTTCTCGATATGTTTGGCATCGAGATTGATGGTCATCCTGACCCGCGCCGCATTCTAAACCCTGAGGATATGGAAGGGCATCCGCTTCGAAAAGATTTTCCGCTAGGTTATGAAGAACCGCAATTTACTTTTAATTTTGATGAAATTGATCTCCGCAAGCCGTACGCAAAGGAATAGTTATGAGTCAGATTGAAGAAGTCAGTATGGAGAAATTCAAACACCTTGTTTCAGCGCGCGCGCTGACGGGCGAAACCATGCTCTTGAACATGGGTCCGCAGCATCCATCCACGCATGGTGTTTTGCGGCTTCTGCTTGAGTTGGATGGCGAGATCATTGTCAATTGCATTCCCGATATAGGATTTTTGCACACAGGTATTGAAAAGAACATGGAAGCCAAGACCTATCAAAAGGCTGAAGTGATGACCGATCGCCTCGATTACATGAATACGATGGGAAACAATCTTGCATATGTAATGGCGGTTGAAAAACTGGTTGACCTCGATGTGCCGGCGCGCGCGCAGGGGCTGCGCGTGATCCTGACTGAACTTCAGCGCATTGCTTCACATTTGGTCTGGCTAGGAACTTCAGGTCTGGATCTCGCGGCCATGTCCATGTTCCTGTATTGTTTCCGTGAACGCGAACAAATTCTCGATATATTTGAACTGGTCTCAGGTCAGCGCATGATGACAACATACTTCCGCCCCGGCGGAGTGTGGCGCGATGTGCCTGTGGAATTTGAAAAAGCAGTGCGCGATTTTATCAAGATATTTCCCAGGCGCATTGATGAATACGAAACGCTGTTGACGAAGAACCCGCTCTTCATTGACCGTATGGTTTCCATTGGCTATCTCAGCAAGGAAGTTGCCCTTCAATATGGTGTGACAGGACCCCCACTCCGCGCATCCGGTGTGGATTGGGACTTGCGCAAGGCGCGCCCATATTGCGGATATGAACAATATGATTTCAATGTGCCCACTCGTACTGAAGGCGACACGTACGCGCGTTATTTGGTGCGTATTGATGAATTACGCGAGTCGTTGAAGATCGTGGAACAAGCCTTGAACAAATTGCCGTTAGGGCCTGTGCGTTCTGAAAATCGAAAGTTCGTCCCGCCGCCGCGCTCGGAAATTGGCGTGAGCATGGAATCTCTCATCCATCACTTCAAGCTGTGGACGGAAGGATTCCCTGCGCCGAAAGCTTCCATCTACAGCGCGGTTGAATCACCGCGCGGCGAGTTGGGTTTAATGCTTGAAGGGGATGGTGGTCCGAAACCGCTCCGTGTGCACTTACGCACGCCTTCCTTTGATAATTTGAGTGTGCTTCCAAAGATCGTGAAGGGACATTTAGTGGCTGATCTGGTTGCCATTCTTTCTTCCATTGACATTGTCCTCGGAGATATCGACAGATGAGCCTTCCCTCACCCCAACCCCTCTCCCTCAGGAGGAGGGGCTAGGGGTGAGGGAAATAATGAGGTATTATGGTTTTGAATAAATATCCAAAGGAAGTTAAACAAATATTATCCAAATATCCCCCTGAGCATAAACGCTCGGCAGTGATGCCGCTTCTTTACCTTGTGCAAAGTGAGGAAGGATATATCACCAAGTCCGCAATGCAGGATATTGCGAAAATGCTTGAGATCACCGAGACCGAAGTGGCTTCGATTGTTGGTTTTTATACGCTTTATCACGATGAGAAGGCCGGCAAATATCACATGCAAGTGTGTACAGATTTGCCCTGCGCCTTGCGCGGTGCGGATGAGTTCATGCAAAACCTGTGCGGAAATCTCGGTATCAAAGTCGGCGAGACGACGGCCGACGGCTTGGTGACCCTCGAAGGCGTGATGTGCCTTGCCGCCTGTGATAAAGCGCCGATGTTCCAAACACAAGGTCCTGAAGGAATCAAATATCACGAGAATATGACCGTGGATCGGACGATGGAATTGATCGAGGCATTGAAGAAGAGTAGTGCGTAGTACGTGATTCTTAAGGAAATAATATGAGCGACGAATCAGAATTCGATGTCAAAGGCCAAATAGAATATTGGCGCGGTCTGGTGAATAAAGACCTGACCATTGCCGAGAAACTCATTGTCCGCGATTCTGAGACGGCGTACGGATTGTTTTTCGTTCACATGGCTCTTGAAAAGATTGTAAAAGCGCATGTGGTAAAACAAACAAAAACCTTTCCGCCAAAGAATCACAACCTGATGGCGTTGGCAAATCGTGGAAGGTTGGAGTTGTCGCGGGAGCAATCTGATTTTTGCGGCAAAATAAATGTATATAACATTGAGGCACGCTATCCAGGAATTTTTGCAGAGGCTCCGACAGTTGAAAAAGCCAGTCAGTATTTGATTTATGCAAAGGAGTTGATCGCATGGCTGACCGCACAATTGTAAAGGTAGTGCAAAACTATCTTGGCTATGTCAAGAAACAAGGCATTCCAGTTAGCTACGGAGTTCTTTTCGGTTCTTACGCAAAGAATACCGCCCATGAATTCAGTGATATTGATGTGCTGGTTGTGTCTCCCCGATTTGATGAGACGCATAGCGCGGAAGATTATGAAAATTTATGGGTGTACGCAGCCCGGACAGATTATCGCATTGAGCCGATCCCTGTTGGCGAGAAACAGTTTGTGACCGATAAAAATTCGATGATTATTGTAATTGCCCGCCGCGAAGGACAAAAAATCCCTTTGGCAGAATAAGAGACCTATGACACATATCCTTTTACGTCATCGTGACATCCCCGACATCAACAAGCTGGACGTCTACAAAAGGAACGGCGGTTTTGACGCATTCAAAAAAGCCGTGACCAAAATGAAACCCGCCGAAGTGACCGATGTGGTGAAGGCCTCTAATCTGCGCGGACGCGGCGGCGCGGGTTTTCCCACAGGCATGAAGTGGTCGTTCATGGATAACAAGAACTGGCCGCATTATGTGGTTGCCAATGCGGATGAATCCGAGCCTGGCACATTCAAAGACCGCGAGATCATGGAGGGCAATCCATTCCAATTTTTGGAAGGACTCGCCATTGGCAGTTATGCGGTCGGCGCAACGGTTGCTTATGTTTATTTGCGCGGTGAGTTCTGGGGACTGGCCGCCTTCCTCGATGAAAAGCTCGCGGAGATGGAAGAAGCCGGGTATCTCGGTGACAACCTTTTTGGCACGGATTACTCACTGGAAATTTTTACACATCTTGGCGCAGGCGCTTATATCTGCGGTGAAGAGACTGCTTTGCTCGAATCGCTCGAAGGCAAACGTGGACAGCCTCGCGTGCGTCCGCCGTTCCCGCCTTCGTTTGGTTTGTATGGCAAGCCGACCATCATCAACAATGTGGAAACCTTTACCAATGTTCCTCCGATCCTGGTCAACGGCGCGGATTGGTATAAGTCCATCGGCACAGCGGATAGCGCGGGCGTGAAAGTCTTTTCGCTTTCCGGACGTGTTCGCAAACCCGGTAATTATGAATTACCCTTTGGCACAACCTTCCGTCAGTTGATCTATGAACATGCGGGTGGGATTCAGGAAGGACGTCCGGTGAAGGCGATCATGGCGGCAGGCGCATCCTCCTCCTTGATCGTTGTGGATGATAAAGTCCTCGATACGCCGATGGATTATGCCAGTATCCGCACGCTCGGCGCGGACCTTGGGTCTGCTTCCGTGATTGTGTTGGATGACACTGTCAGTCTTGATTGGGTTCTTAACAAAACGATACATTTCTTTAAGCATGAGTCTTGCGGCAAATGTACTCCTTGCCGTGAAGGTACGTATTGGATGCAGCATCTTACTGAGCGCATTCATTCTGGCGATGGCTCAAATGCAGATGTGGATCTGCTCTTGAATGTGGCGAAGCAAATGCAAGGCAAATGTCTATGTGCTTTGGGCGAGTTCTCGACGATGGCTGTGGTTACTGGTATTGAAAGATTCCCGCAGGATTTTAAGAAGGCAGTAAAAGAGTAATTTGTAATTGGTAATTTACTAATTACCAATTACTCTCGGAGAGATATGTCAAAACAGGTAACACTATCAATTAATGGAATAAGTGTAACGGTTCCGGATGGAACGCTGGTGGCTGATGCGGCCAAGATGGCGGGGATTGATATACCCGTTTTTTGCCATCATCCAAAACTCGAGCCAGTCGGTATGTGCCGCATGTGCCTGGTTGAAGTTGGCAGACCCATGCTGGACCGCGCTACGGGTCAGGTTGTGATGGAGAATGGTCAGCCCAAGATCCAGTTCATGCCCAAACTTGAAACGGCTTGTACAAATCGCGTTTCAGAAGGCATGGTCGTGATGACCACAACGGATAAAGCCATGGAGGGTCAGAAGGGCACGGTTGAATTCCTGCTCACTTCGCACCCGCTGGATTGTCCAGTTTGCGACAAGGGCGGCGAATGTCCGCTTCAGGATTTGACGATGGCTTTTGGCCCCGGTCAGAGCCGCTTTATTTACGATGAGAAATTGCATCTCAAAAAGCAGGTTCCGCTTGGCGAATTGATCTGGCTCGACCGCGAGCGCTGTATCCAATGCGCGCGCTGTATCCGTTTTCAAGATGAAGTTGCGGGCGAAGCAGTTTTGGGTTTCGATGAGCGCGGACGAAATACACAGATCGTTTCTTTATCTAACCCTGGGTTTGATTCTGTTTTCTCGGGCAATACCACCGATATTTGTCCCGTCGGCGCGTTGACCACCGCGGACTTCCGCTTTGGCGCGCGCCCGTGGGAACTTGAAGCACAGGCATCCATTTGTACGCAATGTCCGGTTGGATGCAATACTACGCTCAACACACGCCGCGAAGCCATGTCCGGCGGTGACATAGTTGTGAAGCGTGTCATGCCGCGACAAAACGAAGAAGTGAATGAAATCTGGATATGTGACAAGGGACGCTTTGCCTACCATTATACAGAAAGCAAAAAACGACTAACCAGGCCGCTTGCCCGAAGGGGTAAAGAAGATAAATTAGCGCGCGCTTCATGGGATGCCGCGACGAAATTTGCCGCGCAGAACTTTGCTTCTGCCAAAAAGAATTTTGTTGTTTTGGCTTCAGGCAGACTTGCAAATGAAGATCTATTCAATCTCAAATCGCTGGCAGATACTGCGGGCGGCACGGCAATTCTATATTCTGACATGGGTGGCGGTGACATCACTGCGCTTGTGGGTGTGGGGCAGGGGACGAACATAGGCAAGATGGGTAAGGGCGATGCCATCCTGGTCGTTGCTTCTGACTTATATGAAGAAGCGCCCATTTGGTGGCTGCGTGTGAAGCAGGCCGCTGACCGCGGTGCGATGCTCATCGTGGCGAATCCGCGCGAGACCAGGTTGGATAAATTTGCTAATTTCGTCATCCGCTATGCGTATGGCGATGAAGTCAAAACGATCAATGACTTTGGCAGGAAGAGCAAAATTTCTGATGAGTTCGCGAAGGCGAAGAATGCCATTGTATTCTACGGCAATGAGGGACTTGGCTTGAACGGTTCATCCATTCTGGCTTCTGCGTGTGCCACACTTTTGAAAGAGACCGATCATATCGGCAAGCCGAACAACGGTTTGGTTGGTGTCTGGCAGAAAGCCAACGATCAGGGCGCATGGGAAGTCGGCTTCCGCCCTGAACCTGATCTGGGAAAGGCGTTCAAAGGGAAATCGGTTTACATTGTTGGCGCAGACCCTGTTGGTGATTCACCGGCATTGGCGAAGGCGCTTAAAGGTGCGAGGTTCATAGCGGTGCAGGATATCCTTGAAACTGCGACGACTGAAACTGCGGATGTTGTTTTTCCCGCGCAGGCGTATACAGAACGCGAAGGGACATTCACCTCAGGCGAGCGCCGCATCCAGCGTTTCTATGCGGCTGTGCCAGTAAAGGGTGATTCAAAACCCGATTATTCCATTACCTCACAAATCGCGAGGCATATGGGCATTATCCTTGAAGGCACGTCTGTCTCGGTGGTGTTTGACATTCTCGCAAATTCGCTGGAAGCGTTTGCAGATCTAAGTTATGAGAAACTGGCCGAAGTACATGGTCAATGGCCTATCGTTGGTCGCGGTGATTTGTATTACGGCGGCACAACGTATGAGAACACGCAGGGGCTGGGTGTACAACTCGTCCCGACCGCTCAAGCCGGGGGAGCAGTGCACATTCCAAAGGTTAGAAAAGAAGCGGTTCTTCGTCCAAAAGAAAAAGAATTGCTGGCTGTACCTGTCAATAAATTATATGACCGCGGCGTGACCATTAATCCCGCGCAGTTACTGGATCAACGAATTGGCGAGGCAACTGTGACACTGCATCCCTCTGCTGCGAAGAATCTTGGCGTGGAAGCGGGCGCGAGCGTGAAGATCAGTTTCGACGGCATGAGCAATGAAGTGGTTGTGAAGATAGACGATACGATCTCGGCGGGTGTGGCGCTGGTACCGCGTAGCATGGGCATCGCGATCCGCGAACCCGTTGCCGCAAAGGTGAAGTGACATGGATTGGACCAACTGGCTTGAATGGGTAATTAAAGGCTTTGTGCTCTGCATGATCTTGTTGACGGGTTTTGCATACCTGACCCTGTATGAACGCCGCGCATTGGCGCGCATTCAGGTGCGCGTGGGTCCGAACCGCGCAGGACCTCAAGGTTTGCTTCAACCCATCGCAGATGCGGTCAAGTTGATCTTTAAAGAAGAACATACGCCGGGCCGGGTTTATAGGCTTGTGTTTGTGCTTGCGCCTGTATTAACTGTTGTGCCTTCGCTGATTCTTGCGGCGGTGATACCGCTTGGCACGTCATTCACTATATTTGGCCGCGAAATTTTGTTGTATGTCTCGAATATCAATGTGGGCATTTTGTATATCATGTCCATCGCTTCGATTGCGGTGTCCGGTATTGTGCTCTCCGGCTGGTC
>Ga0082335_1002657_pt1 | contig 32533 bp, 33 predicted proteins | sample Subgrocontami58m_FD_72375 | JGI IMG/M metagenome (GOLD analysis project Ga0082335, IMG submission 72375) | Subsurface groundwater microbial communities from S. Glens Falls, New York, USA - GMW37 contaminated, 5.8 m (SPADES assembly) (version 2) ... | reverse complement strand
ATGCCCAGTTGCCGAAGGTCATCCAAGGTGTAAAGTTCAACGACGGAGTCGAGGTCGTCACATCGCAAGCTCAAACCGCCGCCGCCTGACCCCGCCCGTCACCAAGATTCGGCGATAGCTCCACTTCTTCGGGCGGGGAAGGGTGAGAAGAAAAAACTTATCCCCGCCCTGCAAACCGCATTTGTCTTGGTCAGCAAATAATGCTTGACACTTTTCCGGTTCTAGGATTATATTCATATCCATCCTCGCTTGCTGAGGGGCGCCTTCTAGGGGCGCTTAGTTGGCGGAGCGAGGTGCGGCGCCCTGCTGCATCGCCTCGCAAGCGATGCACCGGGAGGCCTCGGGACTCCGCCTGGCGGTACTACGGCCGCCCGCGAGGAGCTCGCTGACGGACGAGGCAAAAATGCCTCGACGAAAAGCGCGGCCTGAGGACCTGAAAAACGCCGCGGTGGAGCGCCGAGAGGCGAGACGCACCGATCGCAAGGTGCGTGCCGCGCCTCATCAGGCGTGGATTTGTTGATGCGCCTTTTCGGCGCTCCGCTCCCCTCATTTTGGGGAGCAAGAAGGGGAACGACGGCGCGCCCGCGCCGCAAAGAATAGGGCGGGTGGAGCCATGCCTCCACGTCGTCATGGCCGGGCAAAAGGCGCGAAGCGCCGTCTTCGCGCCTGAAGTCCCGGCCATCCCGACAAGGGACGCAGTGCCTTCCTAAGCGAGATGCCATCGGAACTCGGGCCTGCCCGAGTTCCGCAATTTCAAGCTGCCGCACATCGGGTAAACCCGATGTGCGGTGACAAGCGCGGGCATGACGAAGAAAGGAGAACGTAGCTGTTGAAAATTGAATCGCCGTCATTCCGGGACGCGCTGAAAGCGCGAACCCGGTATCCAGAAACGAATGCAGAGAGTGCCTCTGGATTCCGGGTCCGCTCGCTTCCGCTCGCGTCCCAGAATGACAGAGAGCCCTTGATCCCGCCGCCTTTCCCTGCCACATGCGCCCCATGAACAAGCAAGTCAGCGCCGCGGAAATCGGCGCCAAAACCTCGCCGCTCGCGGCCGAAGTCCAGCGCCGGCGCACCTTCGCCATCATCTCCCATCCGGACGCCGGCAAGACCACGCTGACCGAAAAGCTGCTGCTGTTCGGCGGCGCGATCCAGCTTGCCGGTCAGGTGAGAGCCAAGCGCGACCGGCGTTCCACGCGCTCGGATTGGATGGCGATCGAGCGCGAGCGCGGGATTTCCGTCGCCACGTCGGTGATGACGTTTCAATACGACGGTCGGGTCTTCAACCTGCTGGACACGCCGGGCCACGAGGACTTTTCCGAGGACACCTACCGCACGCTCACGGCCGTCGATTCCGCCATCATGGTGATCGACGCCGCCAAGGGCATCGAGGCGCGCACGCGCAAGCTGTTCGAGGTCTGCCGCCTGCGCGACATCCCGATCCTCACCTTCATCAACAAGATGGACCGGGAAAGCCGCGACCCCTTCGATCTGCTCGACGAGATCGAAAAGACCTTGGCGCTCGACACCGCGCCGGTGACCTGGCCGCTCGGGCAGGGGTGCGATTTCACCGGCACCTACGATATCGCCGCCGGCAAGGTGCGGCTGCTTGATGCCGACGGCAAGACCGGCGACCTGCGCGATATGTCGCTTGCGGAGATTGCCGCGCTCAATCCGACTTTCGATCCTCCCGCGCTGGCGGACGAGCTGTCGCTGGTGCAGGACGCCTGCGGCGAATTCGACCTTACATCTTTCCGCGAGGGCCATCTGACGCCGGTGTTCTTCGGGTCCGCTCTCAAGAACTTCGGCGTCAAGGATCTGCTCGATGCGGTCGCCGCCTATGCGCCGCCCCCGCGCTCGCAAACCGCCAATACCCGCACGGTCGAAGCCGGCGAGCCGAAAATGAGCGCCTTCGTCTTCAAGATCCAGGCCAATATGGACCCCAACCACCGCGACCGCATCGCCTTCGCGCGGCTGTGCTCCGGCAAGCTCACGCGCGGCATGAAGGTGAAGCAGGTGCGCACCGGCAAGTCAATCACGCTGAGCACGCCGCATTTCTTCTTCGCACAGGATCGCGCGCTCGCCGATGAAGCTTACGCCGGCGACGTGGTCGGCATTCCCAACCACGGCACGCTGCGCATCGGCGACACTTTGACCGAAGGCGAGGAGATGACCTTCGTTGGCGTGCCGAGCTTCGCGCCGGAAATCCTGCGCCGCGTACGGCTGATGGATGCCATGAAAGCGAAGAAGCTGAAGCAGGCTTTGCAAGAGCTGGCAGAGGAAGGCGTGGTGCAGGTTTTCCGTCCGGTGGACGGCTCGCCGGCGCTTGTCGGCGTCGTCGGCCCGCTTCAGCTCGATGTGCTCAAGGTGCGGCTTTCCGACGAATACGGCCTGCCGGTGGATTTCGAGCCGTCGGAGTTTCAGATGGCGCGCTGGATCGGCTCGGACGATCGCAAGAAGCTCGATGGATTTGTTGCCGCCAACGGCTCAAGCATCGCGGAGGACCTCGATGGTGATTTCGTCTTTCTCGCCAAAAATCAATTTTACTTGGACTACACCCGCGAACGCGCACCCGGCATCGCCTTCACCGACATCAAGGACGTGAAGAACACGACAGTTGCCGCGGCCTAATCTCAATCCTCATCCTGAGGAGCGATGCGCAGCATCGCGTCTCGAAGGATGAGGCCTCATGCTTCGAGACGCCCGCCTATCGCAAGTCGGCTATAGCCGACTTGCGCAGCTATAGGACCGATCTCCGGGTAAACCCGGGATCGGCGGGCTCCTCAGCATGAGGAGCGGCCTTACGCCGGCTCGCGAAAGGACAGCAGCTTTCCTGCCTTGTAGTCGTAAAGCTTTCCCGTCTCGGTGAGACCCGGCAGGCAAAGCTCGACAATCTTTTCCGCGACTTGTTCCGGCTTGGTCAGCGTCGCAGGATCTTCTCCCGGCATCACCGTTGCGCGCATTCGGGTGCGGGTCGGTCCCGGATTGAACAAATTCACCCGCACCTTGGTGGAGATGGTCTCCGCCGCATAGGTTCTTGCCAATACATCGAGCGCCGCTTTCGACACGGAATAGGGCCCGCGATAGGCCCGCGCGTTGCTCGCCGCGCCGGCCGTCAAAAATACCGCGCGCCCGGCGTCCGACTTCTGCAACAGCGGGTCAAGAAAACGGATGAGATGCCAATTGGCGGTGACATTGACCGCGATCACCGCGTCCCAGGCTTTTGGCTCCACATGACCGAGCGGCGAGGAAGGCCCGACAATCGCGGCGTTTCCCACCAGCACATCGAGGCGCTGATAGCGCTGGTCGAGCGCCGCGGCAAGCCGCGCGATGCCCGCGGTGTCGGTAAGATCGAGCGGCACCAGTGTCGCGCTGCCGCCCACGGACTTGATGCTGTCGTCCAGCTCTTCCAGCCCGCCGACCGTGCGCGCGACCGCGACCACATGCGCGCCGGCCTTGGCAAGGGCAAGAGCAGTTGCCGCGCCGATGCCGCGCGAGGCGCCGGTGACGAGTGCCACGCGGTTGGAGAGGGAGGCGAACTTTTCAATCATCGTTCTGTCCAGCTAGATCGGAGGCCTCGACTTTGTTGTCATCCCGGACAGCCCAAAGGGCTGATCCGGGACCCACAAATCCGAGCGCCTAGCGCGCATGTTGGGATCAGAGATACATGGGTCCCGGCTCTCGCGCTATGCGCTCGGCCGGGATGACAATCAATCTGCGCTTAACTCGCTTCCGCCAGCAGCGACAATTGGCGCGGGGGCGTTTCCTGCGCAGTGCGGTCAGTCAGCGGCGTCGGATAGTCGCCGGTGAAGCAATGGTCGGTGAACTGCGGCTTGGCCGGGTCTCTCTTGTCTTCGCCCATCGCACGGTAAATACCATCTACCGACAGGAAGGCGAGCGAATCCGCACCGATGAACTGCCGCATGCCCTCGACATCGTGGTTGGCGGCGAGCAGCTTCTCACGCTCCGGCGTGTCGATGCCGTAATAATCCGGGTGCGTGATCGGCGGCGAGGCGATGCGGAAATGCACTTCCTTGGCGCCTGCGTCGCGCATCATCTGCACGATCTTCACCGAAGTCGTGCCGCGCACGATTGAATCATCGATCAGCACGATGCGCTTGCCCTTGACCACCGCGCGGTTGGCATTGTGCTTCAGTCGCACGCCGAGCTGCCGGATGTGCTGCGTCGGTTCGATGAAGGTGCGGCCGACATAGTGATTGCGGATGATCCCCAATTCATAGGGAAGGCCCGACGCCTGCGCAAAGCCGATGCCGGCCGGCACGCCGGAATCCGGCACCGGAATGACAACATCGGCGGAAGCCGGCGCCTCGCGCGCAAGCTCGGCGCCCATGGTCTTGCGCACATCGTAGACCGAGCGTCCGCCGACGATCGAATCGGGCCGGGAGAAATAGACGTATTCGAAGATGCAAGGCCGCGGCGTCATCGGCGGGAAGGGCTTGATCGAATGCGCGCCGTCCTCGTCGAACACCACGATCTCGCCGTTTTCGACATCGCGCACATATTGCGCGCCGATGATGTCGAGCGCGCAGGTTTCCGATGCCAAGATGGGGGAGCCGTCCAGCTTGCCGAGCACCAGCGGCCGGATACCGAGCGGGTCGCGCGCGCCGACCAGCTTCTTGTTGGTCAGGCCGACCAGCGAATAGGCGCCTTCGATAGTCCGCAGCGCCTCGACAAAGCGGTCGGTGAAGCGCGGCTTATGCGAGCGGGCGACCAGATGCAGGATCACCTCGGTGTCGGTGGTCGACTGCATCATCGCGCCGTCGCGCACCAATTGGCGGCGCAGCGTCAGGCCATTGGTCAGGTTGCCGTTGTGTCCGATGGCGAAGCCGCCGGCGTCCAATTCAGCAAACAACGGCTGCACGTTGCGGAGAATGGTTTCGCCGGTGGTCGAATAGCGCACATGGCCCACCGCGGCTTGACCCGGCAGCCGGTCGATGACCTCGCGCCGGGAGAAAGTGTCGCCGACCAGCCCAAGCCGCCGTTCGGAGTGAAAGCGCTTGCCGTCGAAGGAAACGATGCCGGCGGCTTCCTGCCCGCGGTGCTGCAGCGCGTGCAGGCCAAGCGCGGTGATGGCGGCGGCATCCGGATGGTTGAAGATGCCGAAGACGCCGCATTCTTCCCGCAGCCGGTCCCCGTCCAGATCGAGGAAGCCGTCGTCGCCAGCGGTGTCCATCGTCTCGCTCATCGACCCTCTCGGCGCGAGCTATCGCGCGCTTGCCGCCCTGTTCTCGATCAACTGCCGCATTCCGTCACGCTCGGTTCTTGCATAGCTGCTCGCTTCGCCGCCGAGCGTGGGCGCGCCCGCCGGAGCGTCCAGGCCGGAACGCGTTTCCGGCGGCGCATCGGGGACATCCTGTTCGTCGCCTCTCGGCCGCTTCAGCCTCTTCAAGATGGTGCTTTCGGGGTCATCCGGCAACAGCGACTTTAGCCAATCGCCGGTGCCTTGTAGCACCACTTTCGATTTGGCGGTCTGCACCCAGGCGGGTTGCGATTTCAGCGGAACCAGCCAGTCGAAGAACAGATACGCGACGACCACGATAATAAGCCCGCGCCCCAGTCCGAACAGGAAGCCGAGGGTGCGGTCGAGCGCGCCGACCCGGCTGTCCAGGATCATGTCGGAGATGCGCACGGTGATGACGCTGACGACCAGCAGAGTCACGAGGAATATCCCTGCCGCTGCTATTGCGTTCGCCGGCGTATCGCTCAGGTTGAAGTAGGACTTTACGTAGGGTCCGAGCCGGGTGGAAAAGTATATGGCGGTCAGGGCGCCAATCGCCCAGGCGGCGATCGACAGAATCTCCCGCATGAAGCCGCGGATCATGGCAAGCATCGCCGATACCAGCATCACCACAAGCAGGATGAGGTCGAGGAAGGTAATCGGCATTCACTGCTCATCGGTTCCGCGGCATCCGCGGCGGTAGGCTCGAATCGCCCGGCAGGTGAGCCTCCACCTGACGTTCGCGGCGGGCTGCCGGCAAGGCCCGCCGATCATCGAGCCAACAGATTAATTTTGTGCCATTTTCTGGCTGTTTTCCGGCCGGCCCGGGCGGCAGGTTGCGCGATTTTCGCCCGTGTATAGCCGCCTGCGGCGGTGCCGTCACCGGTTCTTTTCAGCCCAATTTGCGCCCGCTTTTGCGGCCCGGCGCGCCGTCGGCCGCGATGTCGGCGACGAGGCTCGACAGCGCCCCGATCATGGTCAGGTACAAACCGTCTTCCGTGCCCGCTTCGCCCCGCGCCGCCTCCGGAACGACCGCCCGCTTGAACCCAAGCTTCGCGGCTTCCTTCAACCGGGCTGCCGTCTGCGCGACCGGGCGGATCGCCCCGGAAAGGGACACCTCTCCGAAATAGACGGCGTCGGCTGGCAGCGGCGCATTGGCGAGGGAGGAGACCAGCGCGGCGGCAGCGGCCATGTCGGCGGCGGGTTCCTGGATGCGCAGCCCGCCGGCGACGTTCAGATACACGTCGTGCCCGGACAGCCGCACGCCGCAATGCGCCTCCAGCACGGCGAGCACCATGGAAAGGCGGTTCTGGTCCCAGCCCACGACCGCGCGGCGCGGCGTTCCCAGCGAGGTCGGGGCGACCAGCGCCTGAATCTCGACGAGCAGCGGGCGCGTTCCCTCGATCCCGGCAAAGACGGCGGTGCCCGGGCTGCCGAGATCGCGCTCGGAGAGAAAGAGTTCGGAAGGGTTGGCAACCTCGCGCAAGCCGCCGCCGGTCATTTCGAACACGCCGATCTCGTCGGTCGGGCCGAAGCGGTTTTTCACCGCGCGCAGGATGCGGAACTGGTGTGAGCCTTCGCCCTCGAACGAAAGCACCGCATCGACCATGTGCTCCACCACGCGCGGGCCCGCGATCTGCCCGTCCTTGGTGACATGGCCGACCAGGATCACCGCCGCGCCGGAGCGTTTGGCGAAGCGGATCAGCGCCTGCGCCGCGCCGCGTACTTGCGTGACGGTGCCGGGCGCGGAATCCACAACGTCCGTCCACATGGTTTGAATGGAATCGACTGCCACGAGGCGCGGGGTCCTGCCCTCGGACAAAGTCGCGATGATGTCCTCGACCGAAGTTTCCGCCGCCAGCTCGACCGCAGCATCGCCCAGGCCAAGCCGCTCGGCGCGCAGCCGCACCTGCGCCACCGCCTCTTCGCCGGAGATGTAAACGGCGCGATGTCCCGAGCGCGCCAATGCGGCGGCGACCTGGATCAGCAGCGTCGATTTGCCGATGCCGGGATCGCCGGCCATCAGCAGCACCGAGCCGCGCACAAAGCCGCCGCCGGTGACGCGGTCAAACTCGGCGACGCCGGACGGCAGGCGAGGGGCTTCATGCGCTTCTCCGGCGAGCGGCTCCAGCGCAAATAGCCGCCCTTTGCGGGGCGCGCGGCCAGGCATTGATCCCGCCGGGCTTGCCGACGCGCCTTCCTCGACGAGCGTGTTCCACTCACCGCAAGCGTCGCATTTGCCCTGCCAGCGCGGGGAAGTTGCGCCGCAATTCTGGCAGACGAAGGTGGGGGTGCGCCGGGCCATCTTTCCCACCTAGCCGCTGCGGTAGATGCGATGATAACGGCGGCCGAGCCGGGTGAGCACCTCATAGCCGATGGTGCCGCTGAAGGCTGCCACGTCGTCCACGCCGATGTCACCGCCGATAAGAGTGGCAAACTCGCCGCGGTGCACCGCGCCTTCCGGAACATCGGTCACATCGATCGCAAGCAGGTCCATGGATATCCGGCCGGCGAACGGGCAGCGTTTCCCGGCCACGATCGCCTCGCCGCCGGGCGCGCCATCCGCGGCGCTCGCGGCGCGCGCATATCCATCCGCGTAACCGACCGCGACCACGGCGATGCGTGATGCGCGCTTGGCCGACCAGGCCGCGCCGTAGCCCACGGTGTCGCCTTTCGCGATGCTGCGCAGCTGGATGATCCGCCCTTCAAGGCTGACGACAGGACGCATGGGATTGGGCTGGCCGGGAATAGGATTCACCCCATAGAGCGCCGCGCCCGGCCGCACGAGATCGCAATGCGCTGCATCGCCCAAGAAGATGCCGGAGGAATTAGCCAGCGACGCCGGCAAGCCGCGGAACTGCACGCGGATCTCGCGGAAGAGCCTGATCTGCCGGTCATTGAGCGGATGGTCGGGCGTTTCCGCGCAGGCGAGGTGGCTCATCAGCAGCGTGATGCCGTGATTTTCCTTTTGCATCCGCGGCGCGAGCGCGATCGCCTCTTCCATACCCATGCCGAGACGATTCATGCCGGTGTCCACATGGATCGCCGCGCCTCCCATCCAATTCTCGCTGGCGACAAAGCGGTCCCATTCGGCAAGCTCGACCAGGCTGCCGATCACCGGCCGCGCATAGAGTTCCACGAAAGCCGGGCTGCTGCCGGGAAGGACGCCGTTTAGCACGTAGATCACCGCTTCGCGGGCGGCGGCGCGCACGCGGCGTGCTTCCGCCAGATCGGCGACAAAAAAGGTTTGGCATCCGGCCTTGGCCAGGGCCCGGCTGACCTGCTCGATCCCGCAACCATAGCCGTCGGCCTTGACCACGGCGGCGCATTCCACCGGCAGGGCCTTTTGCCCGAGCAGCCGCCAATTGGCCTGCAGGGCGGCGAGGTCGATGGTCAGACGCGCGCCGGCCTCGGTCTCGGAAGGACCGGTCGTGGAAATCTTTTCGGGCTGCGGAGCAGGCGTCTTGCGCGGGGGCATGGGGGCCGATCACGGGTCAATGACGACGCATCATGGGTGGCTTGGCGGCGCGCGACAAGCCTTCCGCAGTGTGTAAGGGACGAAAAGCGGCAGCCTCAGAAACGATTGGGCAGTCGTTCGGCATGGGCGAGGCTGGAGAAGCGCGTCACGGCTGCGTCGAATTGCAGCTCGACCGTGCCCGTGGGGCCGTGACGCTGCTTGCCGATGATGACTTCGGCCTTGCCGTGAACCTTGTCGGCTTCCGCCAGCCATTCGGCGAACTTTTCGTGGTTCGATTCCGAAGGCTTATGCATCTGATGGTAATATTCCTCACGGAAGACGAAGAGCACCACATCTGCGTCCTGCTCGATCGACCCGGATTCACGCAGGTCCGACAGTTGCGGGCGCTTGTCGTCGCGGCTCTCGACCTGGCGCGAGAGCTGCGACAGCGCGAGGATCGGCACGTTCAGCTCCTTGGCCAGCGCCTTCAGCTTGGTGGTGATCTCGGTGATTTCCTGCACGCGGTTTTCCGCGCCGCGCCGCGTCGATCCCTGCAGAAGCTGGAGATAATCGATGATGAGGAGGTCGAGCCCGCGCTGGCGCTTCAGGCGGCGCGCGCGCGCCGCAAGCTGAGCAATCGAGAGGCCGCCGGTCTCGTCCACATAGAACGGCAGGTTCTGCAATTCGATGGACACGTCCTTGATCTTCTCGAAGTCGGCTTCGCTGATGCCGCCGCGCCTGATCTTGTTGGAGGGAATTTCCGTCTGCTCGGAGATGATACGGGTGGCGAGCTGCTCCGCGGACATTTCCAGCGAGAAGAAACCGACCATGCCGCCGTTGACCGTGGCGATGTGGCCGTCGGGCCTGACCTCGCCCTGCCAAGCCTTGGCAACATTGTAGGCGATGTTGGTGGCAAGCGCGGTTTTGCCCATGCCTGGGCGGCCGGCAAGGATGACGAGGTCGGATTGCTGCAACCCGCCCATCATGCGGTCGAGATCATCGAGACCGGTCGCCAGGCCGGATAATTTTCCGTCGCGCTGGAACGCGCGAGCGGCCATGTCCACCGCGGTCGTGAGCGCCTGGGCGAAGCGCTGGAAGCCGCCGTCGTAGCGTCCCGTTTCGGCCAGCTCAAAGAGCCTGCGCTCGGCGTCCTCGATCTGGTTACGCGGGGCGAAATCCACCGGCGCGTCGAAGGCGACATTGACCATGTCCTCGCCGATTACGATCAGCGCGCGCCGGATCGACAGATCATAGACGGTGCGCCCGTAGTCTTCCGCATTGATGACGGTGGTGGCCTCGGCGGCCAGCCGCGCCAGATATTGGGCGACTGTCATGCCGGCGATGTCGACGTCCGCGGGCAAAAAAGTCTTCAGCGTTACCGGGGTAGCGAGCTTGCCCGCGCGGATCAGGCTGCGCGCGAGGTCATAGATATTCTGATGAATGGGCTCGAAGAAATGCTGGGGCTCAAGGAAATCCGAAACCCGGTAGAAGGCCTCATTGTTGACCAGGACGGCGCCGATCAGCGCCTGCTCCGCCTCGATATTGTGCGGAGCCGCCCGGTAGAGCGGGGTGGCGGGTTCCGGCAGCTTGCGTACGGTCGAATCAGCTGGAGCCATGGATGCCATGCTAGGCTAGACCATTGTGGGCGTAGCATGGCGGAAGGCCGAGCGTAGGTATGATGGCGGCGTGGCCCCGCAATTCACATGAGTTATACAACAAACCGGCTTTTTACTTGACCGTCACTCGCCGGCGAGCCTGAGCGGCATCCTTTGGCTGCCTTCGGCCGCGCGCAGCCGCCGCTCCTCGTGCAGAATATAATCCCTGGTCATCGGCACGACGCCCTGGCGCTTGCTGAGCTGGAGCTGGAACACCATCATGGCGTGCTCGCGGAAGCTCATCTCCGCCGAAGCCAGATAGAATTCCCACATTCGCACAAAGCGAGGGTCATAAAGCCGCGCCACCTCCTCGCGATGAGCGAGGAACCGCTCCCGCCAGGCTTTCAGGGTCTCGGCATAATGTAGGCGCAGGATCTCGATGTCGGTGACCAGGAGCCCGGCGCGCTCCACATGGGGCAGCACCTCGGACAGCGCCGGTATATAGCCGCCGGGGAAGATGTATTTGGCCACCCACGGGTTGGTGATCCCAGGGCCTTCCGAGCGGCCGATCGAATGCAGCAAGATGATGCCATCGTCAGTCAGCAGTTCCGCACAGCGGCGGAAAAACGCCTCATAGAAGGTGATCCCGACATGCTCGAACATGCCGACAGAAACGATGCGGTCGAACTTTCCCCGCATATCCCGGTAGTCTTCGAGCTGGATTTCGACGTTTTGGGAAAGGTTTTTCTCCGCCGCCCGCTGCCGCGCCAGCGCGTGCTGTTCCTTTGACAAGGTGATCCCAGTCACGCGCGCCCCGCAGAACTCGGCGAGATAGAGCGCAAGCCCACCCCAGCCGCAGCCGATGTCGAGCACGCGCTGACCCTGCGTGACCAGGAGCTTGGCGGCGAGATGGCGCTTCTTCGCCACCTGCGCATCGTCAAGCGATTGCTCAGGGGCTTCGAAATAGGCGCAGCTATATTGCCGGTCGGCATCGAGGAAGAGCGAGTAAAGCCGCCCATCGAGGTCGTAATGATGCGCGACATTGTGCTTGGCGCGCCGCCGGACATTGAGTTGCTGCCACCGCCGCTTCAGGTAGCGCAATAGCCAAAGCGGGCGCCCCCAGCGGATCGCGCCCGCGTCATTTTGGCAGATTACATGGAGCACGTCGGCAATCGTGCCTTCTTCGACGACGAGAGTGCCATCCACATAGGCTTCGCCGAATTTCAGTTCGGGGTCCAAAAGAAAGCCCCACTGAGCGGCGCGGCTGGTGAAGCACACGGCGACCGGCTTTCCGGTGCCGTCGCCGAAGCTGAAAATTCTGCCGGCGGGCGTGATGACCCGGAAATTACCGCGGTGGAGAAATGGTCTCAGTGCGATTTGAAGCAACCAGTCCATTGGCCGCCTCCACAACTCACAAAATATTGCAACGCTTTTGGTCCAGACGCAACCATCAGCCGCAACCATCAGCACGATAGGGCGGCTATCTTGATCCCGCCATGCTCGATAACTCTGGGCATTTAAAAACGTTCAATGAGATGACAAAAATCAAAAAATGACCGTTGTTGTCGCAGAGACAGGATTCCTAGACCATGATCCGATTAGGTTGAATCGGATCATGGTCTGGTTTTATTGGTTATCGCGCAATCTTGCAGCGAACCGGCTTCCACCCCGGATCAGGTCCGGGGCAGGCTTTCGCTGGATTGCGCTCTAGGGACGAAGCCCAAGCCAGCGGTCCATATAAAGGCTCTCATCAGAGCGGTTTTGGTCTAAATGCTGTGCCGAGAACACGACTCGGCGGCGGGTCGGCATGAAGGAGGTCAGCTTGTCCGTACGTAGGCTTTCTGCAGCGTTGATCGCGGTTCTCGCCGGCTGGGGAGGGGTCCCGGCATCGGCACAACCTGAGGACCTAACCCGCGGAAAAACACCCACCCAGCTCTTCGCCTCCGACTGCGCGGACTGCCATCGCAATCCGCGTGGCCTTGCCAAATCGGATGCCCGTTCGCTCGCGGGCTTTCTGCGCGTCCATTATACCGCGAGCAAGGAAAGCGCTGCTGCGATAGCCGAGTATCTGGTTTCGTTGGGTGCCGGCTCGCCACAACGGGCCTCGCCTCGGCCTGCGCCCTCGGCCGCCAAGCCCCCGGTGCCGCGGGAGCCAAGCAAGGAGCCGCCGAGTCAGACCGCCGCACCTGCTGCGAAACCGAGCGAAGCCAGTGCCCCTAGGCCGCCCGAGCCGGCAAGTGAGCCGAAACCAGCCTCCGCTGCCGCGCCGCCGGAAACGCCGGCTGCCGTGTCGGCTCCGCCACCGGCTCCGGCACCCGCCGCACCCGCTTCGCCGCCCGCCGCTAGTCCGCAGTGACCAGGGCGATGGCCAGGCCATCGTAGCCTTTGCAGCCCACGGTCTGAATTGCCGTGGCGGTCAAGCGCGGTTCCGCGGCGATCATGTCATTGAAGCGGCGGACGCCCAGAATGGCGGGATCCTCGCTGGCCGCGTCGATCACGGCGCCGCCGCGCACCACATTGTCGACGATAATGAGGCTGCCGCGGCGGGCGAGCTTCAGCGCCCAGGCGAAGTAGTCTGGAATGCTTTGTTTGTCGGCGTCGATAAAGATCAGATCGAAAGGTCCCCGGCGCTCAGCGGCAAGCTGCGGCAGCGTGTCCAGCGCCGGGCCGAGCCGCAGCTCAACGATGTCGGTCAGTCCGGCACGGGCAATATTGGCGTGCGCGACGTCGGCGTGCTTGGGGTCGGCTTCCAGCGTAATGAGCCGGCCGCCGGGCGCAAGCGCCCGCGCGAGCCAGATGGTGCTGTAGCCGCCCAAGGTGCCGATCTCCAGGATGTTGCGCGCGCCCATCACCCGCGCCAACACATGCAGCAGCTTGCCTGCATTGGGCGACACATTGATCGAGGGCAGGCCGGCGGCGTCGCTGGCCTTAAGCGCCGCATTCAAGGCTGCATCCGGCACCACGAGCACATCGGTGATGTAGCGGTCGACCGCGGTCCACAGCTCCTGTGTCATGGCGTTCTCGCTCAAGCTCGCCGTGCTGCCGTCTTTGCCCGCTTGCGGGCTTGAATGGGCACGCAAGCCGGACCGGGTTGGAGAGAACGGCCTTACTCGGGTTTCTGTTCTTCCGATTCCTTGGCCTTTGCTTCCCGCGCATGACGGGCCTCGACCACCTCAGGCTCGAAGAAAGCCTCTTCCGCAACGGCAGGCTCGGCCTCCTGCGTCTGTTCAGCAGCCTCACGGCGGATGGTGACGTCCTCACCCCGGGCGATCCGCTCCGCCTCGTCCGCGCTGCGGGCAACGGTGACGGTGATCGACACCTCGACTTCCGGATGCAGCAACACCGGGACCTTGTGCATTCCGAGCGCCTTGATCGGCGCATTGAGCGCGATCTGCGACCGGTTCACGGCAAAACCGTCCTCGCCGAGCTGGACGGCGATGTCCCGGCTTGAGACCGAGCCGTAAAGCTGGCCGGATTCGCCCGCCTGGCGCAGCACGACGATGCTCTTGCGGTCGATTTTGGCGGCGATCTTCTCCGCCTCGCCGCGAAGCTCCACATTGCGCGCCTCAAGCTCAACCTTCATGCCCTCGAAGCGTGCTCTATTTTCTTTGGTGGCGCGCAGCGCCTTGCCTTTGGGCAGCAGATAGTTGCGCGCAAAGCCGTCCTTGACGCGCACCACCTCGCCCATCTGGCCGAGCTTGGCGACGCGTTCGAGCAGGATCACTTCCATGGTCTTTTCTCCGTAGGTTCCAATTCTATTGGTTGACGTCTCAGTGAAGTGTCGGAGGTCCGCGTTTTCGCATGGTGCGGCCGCGAAGATCGAGCGCCGTGTCGGCAAGCCCCAGCACGGATAGGATCAGAGCGGGCCATCCGAAAATGATGACCGCGGCATAGACGCCAGCGAGCACGAAGGTGCGGCTAGCTATTCCGCGGGTGATGACGTGGAGTACGGCGAATCCGAGCAAGGCGTAAGCGATCATCAGCGTGGCGGCGAAAATGTCCGAGACGATGCCGAAGATGCCGGGCAGGAAAATGCCGGCGATGGCGGCGGCGAGAAATGCCGGGGCAAGGGGAGGGAAGGTAATCGCCGACAGATCCGGCCATGGCCGGCGCAGCTGACCGGAAAGTTTCACGATCCGCGCTGCCAGCCAAAGATTGATGACTAGGATAATGGTGGTGAGAGACGCCACCATCGGTGGCGCCAAGGTGGCCAGTACATCGGGATCGATAATTCGTCTCCTGAGATCGGCGCCCGGCGCGGCTTGCCCAAGTCCCAGCACGGTTTCGATGGCGGTTCGAAGATTGGCGTGGAAGCTTTCCGCATCGGTGCCGAAAAAAGGAATCGAGGCGACGACGCTCACGGCGCCAATGATCGCAGCCCACAGGACGAACCGCCCCACCGGATACCATTCAAGACCGTCGGGCGTCGCACGTTCGGCGGGACGGGCAAGCAGAGCCAGATAGCCGAGCCACCACGCGGGCAAGCCAACACCGAGAAAGAATGCCAGCGAGAAGAGGGGGCCGAACACGACGGCAAGAGAAAAGGCAGAACAGAGCGCGGCAACCAAGCCCGCCCAATAGCTCCATCCGATTCCGGCAATCAGGATCGGCAGCGGCGACAGATAGAAAAGCAGCACGGCAAAAAGTGAGCCAGAGGCCAGCGATGCGAACAGTAACGCCGCCGCGATGCCCGCGCCAATGCCGATGAGTATGATCTGCGCCATTCCGAGCTGTCCCGCTCCGTTACCGGGCGGTTAGAGACGGGTCCGTTGCCCGCCCCAACCATCTGCCGCCGGACCATTCCGCCGGCCTGGATTTTTTTACCTCCCCCTAAAAGGGGGAGGTCGAACAGCGAAGCTGTTCGGGTGGGGGTCATTGGCGGCAAGTGCCGTTTGATCCCTCCCCGGATCACCTTCGGTGATCCGACCCTCCCTTTTCAAGGGAGGGTGAAACAAGCATTACCGCCTCAGCGGATCACGTAGGGCAGCAGCCCGAGGAAGCGCGCGCGCTTGATCGCCTGCGCCAGCTCTCGCTGCTTCTTTGCCGAGACGGCGGTGATGCGGCTCGGCACGATCTTGCCGCGTTCGGAAACATAGCGCTGCAGCAGGCGTGCGTCCTTGTAGTCGATCTTCGGCGCGCCGGAGCCGGAAAACGGGCAGGTCTTGCGGCGGCGAAAGAACGGCCGCCGGGCACCGCCGCCACCACCACCTTGAGAAGAGAAAGCCATGACCGTCACTCCTCTGCCGCTGCGGCATCATCGCCGTTGCCGCGCGGGCGCCGGTCGCGAAAGCTGCGATCGCCGCGTCCGCCCGGCCGGTCATCGCGGTCGCGATCGCGGTCGGTCTTGCGCATCATCGCCGAGGGGCCTTCCTCAAGCTCGTCGACGCGGATGGTGAGGTAGCGGAGAATATCTTCGCTCAGGCGCATCTGCCGCTCGATTTCGGCGAGCGCGGCGGCCGGCGCATCGACATTCATCAGCGTCATGTGCGCCTTGCGGTTCTTACGTATGCGGTAGGCGAGGGACTTGACGCCCCAATATTCCGTCTTGGCGACCTTGCCGCCCAACTGTTCGACGACGCCCTTGTACTGGGTGGTCAATTCCTCAACCTGCTGCGGGCCGAGGTCCTGGCGCGCAAGAAAAACGTGCTCGTAAAACGGCATGAACGGGAGCCCTTCCTTGTTCCAAGTTGCGCGTCCCGGCGCCAAGCCCTTCGAGCCTTCGGGAAGGCTCGATGCTCTGAAGGCGGAAACACGGGACGCCGGGCCAGAGGCCCTGCCGCAAAGGCGGCCGTCCGTTCAGTTCCCAGCCGGGATCGAGCGGAATGCGGGGTTTATACGCGGTTTGGAATAAAAGGCAAGGCGGCGCGGCACCGCTCAGGCGGTCTGGGACGGGCCACTTTCCGGCGCTACCTGGAGCAGGTCGGCGAGTTTCACGGCAAGGTCCACGCCGTCGCGGATTTGGCGGGTGCCGGCCGGGTCCGTGGCGGCGCGTGAGCTGCGCAGCTTATTGAGCTTCGCCAGAAGAACATCGAGGTTGTCAGCAAGCAGCTTGCGCCGGAATGCGGGGTCCTGCCGAGCCCGCGCCAGTTCTTCTTCGGTCACCGCGTTAAAATCGGTCATAACGCTTATTGTACCGGAACCACAATTGTAGCTTCGTTACCGAAACCACTTCATTTTTACGGAAACTTACGGTTTGCTATCGCCACTGCAAGCTGCGCTAACACAGTGATTGCGGGGCGATAGGAGGAGAACATATGGCGCCAGCCGACCTTCCCCCCATCCGCCGCATCGTCACCGGGCATGATGCGAAAGGCGTGGCCAAGGTGCTCATCGATGCACCGGTCACCAGCGTGAGATCGTCGCGCCCCGGATCGGTGTCGAGGTTGATATGGGTCACCGAAGAGATCCCGGCTGATATTTCGATTGGCGAGGATATCGAGGACATGGGCGCGCGCATTTTGGGGACGCCGCCGCCGGCAAATGGCACGCGCTTCACCATCAACGATATTCCACCAGGCCGGCCAGGCCGCATGCACCGCACCGAAACGATCGACTATGCCATCGTGCTGGCCGGTGAAATCGACATGGAAATGGATGACTCGACGGTAAAGCTGAAGACGGGAGACGTGGTGATTCAGCGCGGCACCAATCACTCATGGGTCAACCGCGGCCGTGAAACCGCGCGCATCGCCTTCGTGCTGATCGACGCCAAGCCGCTCGGCATCGGCCACCCGCTGCCGCGCGAGACTTCCTCAAAAGCGAAGTGAACGGACAGCGCCGGCCGCTTGACATAACGCGGATCGCAGTGTCTTACGGCCACCGGTCACGCACGGTGGGGAGAAATGTCGGTCGCAGTCGTTTTTCCGGGTCAGGGCAGCCAGGCTGTCGGCATGGGCAAGGCGCTGGCCGATAATTTTTTGCCGGCGCGGCACGTATTCGCTGAAGTCGACGATGCTCTCAGTGAAAAACTCAGCGCCACCATCTGGGAGGGCCCTGCGGACAAACTGACGCTGACGGAAAACGCCCAGCCGGCGCTGATGGCGGTCTCGCTCGCGGTGCTGCGCGTGCTGGAGGCGGAAGCCGGCATCAATCTTAAACGCGACGCGCAGTTCGTCGCCGGTCATTCGCTCGGCGAATATTCGGCGCTGGCCGCCGCCGGCGCGTTCTCGCTCAGCGACACCGCGCGGCTGTTGCGCACCCGCGGCCGCGCCATGCAGAAGGCGGTGCCGGTCGGTACCGGAGCCATGGCGGCTCTGATCGGGCTTGAATTCGAGCAGGTTATGGCGGTCGCGGCCGAGGCCGCGCAAAATCAGGTCTGCCAGGCGGCGAACGACAATGGCGGCGGGCAAGTGGTGGTATCAGGCGATAAATTTGCGGTCGAACGCGCTGTGGAAATCGCCAAGGCCAAGGGCGCGAAGCGGGCGATGTTGCTGCCGGTCTCCGCACCGTTCCATTGCGCCTTGATGCGGCCGGCCGCCGAGGTCATGGCGCAGGCGCTGGCGGCGGTGGCGGTGAAGCCGCCGGCTGTTCCGCTTGTCGCCAATGTTCTGGCGCGGCCGATCAGCGATCCCGCGGAGATTGTGCGCCGGCTCGTCGAGCAGGTCACCGGCACCGTGCGCTGGCGCGAGTCCGTGGTCTTCATGGCCGGTGCGGGGGTCACGACTTTTTACGAGCTGGGCGCCGGCAAGGTGCTAAGTGGACTGGTCAAGCGCATCGCCGAGGGGGCAAATGGTATTGCGGTGGGCACCCCCGATGACGTGGGTGCATTCGTAAGCGCGCGCCGCTGAAACGCACGATGCGTTGAGCGAAGGAGAGCACCATGTTCGACCTCACCGGCAAGGCGGCCCTGGTCACCGGGGCGACCGGCGGCATCGGTGGCGCTACCGTGCGCGCGCTGCACGCGCAGGGGGCGACGGTCGCGCTGTCGGGAACGCGGCGCGAAGTCCTCGATGCGCTCGCCGCTGAACTTGGCTCCCGCACCCATGTGCTGCCTTGTGATCTGGCCGACAAGGCCGCCGTCGAAGGCCTGGTGCCAAAGGCCGAGGAGGCGATGGGGCAGGTCGACATCCTGGTGGCCAATGCCGGCATCACCCGCGACAACCTGTTCGTGCAGTTGCGCGATGAAGATTGGGAGCAGGTCATCAATGTGAATTTGACTGCAACCTTTCGTTTGGCGCGGGCGGCGGTGCGCGGCATGATGCGCCGGCGCTTCGGCCGCGTCATCGGCATCACCTCGGTGGTGGGGGTCACCGGCAATCCGGGGCAGGGTAATTATGCCGCAAGCAAGGCCGGCATGATCGGCATGATGAAATCGGTCGCGGCCGAATATGCCAAGCGCGGCGTCACTGCCAACTGTGTGGCGCCGGGCTTCATCACCACGGCCATGACCGGTAAGCTGAATGAAAAGCAGCGCGCGGCGATCCTCGGGCGCGTGCCGGCCGGCCGTCTCGGTACCTCTGATGACGTCGCCGCGGCGGTGGTATATCTCGCCTCGAGTGAGGCCGCGTATGTAACCGGCCAGACGCTGCATGTGAACGGCGGGATGGTTATGATATGAGCTTTGCACAAGGGAAAAGGCGGCTCGGGGCAACCGTTCGGCTATGCTGGCCAAGGCATTCGAAGTATGGTAACCGAACCCTCGGCCCGGCCGGGGGGCAACCGGAGGGGCGGAGTGGCATCGCGCGATCCGCCCGGAGCCGACTGAAACCCGCCAACGTCTACCACGACGAGGCCATACCGCGACGGCTCGGATCGCTTTGCCGATCGAGTTCCATCCGAAAGGCATGAGGTTTGAACGATGAGTGACATTGGCGAGCGGGTTAAGAAGATCGTCGTGGAGCATCTGGGCGTCGAGCCCGATAAGGTCACCGAGGGCGCGAGCTTTATCGACGACCTCGGCGCCGATAGCCTCGATACCGTCGAATTGGTGATGGCTTTCGAGGAGGAATTTGGTTGCGAGATTCCTGACGATGCCGCCGAGACAATTCTCACCGTGGGCGACGCGGTCAAATTTCTCGAAAAGAACGCCAAAAGCTGATAGCTGCCGGCAACTCTGCGCGGAACCAGGCCATTGTCCGGTGCATGCGCATCGGAGCGGCACGGTTTAGCGCCGGCCGGAGACCCAAAATATGAGACGCGTCGTAGTCACCGGCCTCGGCCTTGTTTCACCGCTCGCATGTGGAGTCGAGGCGACCTGGCAGCGTCTCATCAAGGGCCAGAGCGGCATCAAGCAGATCGATAAATTCGATGTTTCCGACCTGCCCTGCAAGATCGCGGGCACGGTCCCGCGCGGTGACGGCAGCAACGGCACCTTCAATCCCGATCAGTGGATGGCGCCGAAAGAACAACGCAAGGTCGATGATTTCATCATCTTCGCGATGTGCGCCGCGCGTCAGGCAATCGAGGATTCCGGATGGCGGCCCATTGCCTATGAGGACCAGATCATATCCGGAACATTGATCGGTTCCGGCATCGGCGGCATCGAGGGCGTTGCCGAGACCGCGATCATGCTGAAGGAAAAGGGGCCGCGGCGCGTGTCGCCCTTCTTCATTCCCGGGCGGCTCATCAACCTTGCTTCCGGGTATGTCTCCATCGAATTTGGGCTGAAGGGCCCGAACCACGCGGTCGTTACCGCATGCTCGACAGGGGCGCATGCGATCGGCGACGCTGGACGCTTGATCAGCCTGGGAGATGCCGACGTCATGGTGGCCGGAGGGACGGAGTCTCCGGTCAATCGGCTGTCAGTGGCCGGTTTTTCCGCCGCGCGGGCGCTCTCCACAAGCTTCAACGACACGCCCGAGCGCGCGTCGCGGCCTTACGACAAGGACCGTGACGGCTTTGTGATGGGCGAGGGGGCTGGCGTCGTCGTGCTTGAAGAATATGAGCATGCGAAGCGGCGCGGCGCTAAGATTTATGCCGAGTTGATCGGCTATGGATTGTCCGGGGACGCCTTCCATATCACCGCTCCGTCGCCGGACGGCGACGGAGCATTTCGCAGCATGCAGGCGGCGCTGCGGAACGCCAAGGTTTCACCCTCCGAGATCGACTACATTAACGCCCACGGCACCTCGACGCCGCTCGGCGACGAGATCGAGCTTGGCGCGGTGCAACGGCTTGTCGGCAACGCCGCCGGCCGTATTTCCATGTCCTCGACGAAATCCTGCGTCGGGCATTTGCTCGGAGCCGCAGGGGCCGCGGAAGCGATCTTTTCGATTCTTGCCATTCGCGATCAGATAGCGCCGCCGACAATTAATCTCGACAATCCTTCTGTTGAGACCGCGATCGACCTCGTGCCGCATCGGGCGCGCCAGCGGGAAATCAACGTGGTGCTGTCTAATTCCTTCGGTTTCGGTGGCACCAATGCGTCCTTGGTGTTTCGGCGCGTTGTGGATTAAGCGCGCCCGCGCCGCTTTCACTTCACCCTTTGGCCATTTTTCGTCCTACCCTCTGTTACCACCGGCAGTGATTCTGTCCGCCAAATCAGCGAGGCAGAGCTGCGGGTGTTCCTTCCATGGGCACGGTCCCGGTGCCGGAACGAGGCGCGGCCGTGAATGCATAGGCAGAGCGTGACAGCGGAACAGCAGCGTTGAACATGTTCAACCCACCACCCGGCGGAAACGGAAGAAGTCCCGGACATCCGCTGCTGCCGAATCTGCCGCCGGGCAGACCAGTTTCCAGTGCGCCCGTCCACCCCCCATTCGGCCCTCCTGCCCATTCGAAGCCCCCGCCGTCTGCGCGTCCGTCCGCCGGCCCCCCCGTCTCCGGCGCGCCCATTCCGGATTATCCAGCGCTTGGCCGCGGAGTGCTCTATGTGGCGCCGGAGCGGGCTGCCGGACCGCAGAATCAACAGTCCTTTGCGGCGCGGCGGCCGGCGCAGCCACCAATGCCGCCGCCTCGCGAGGAGCGCGCCGCGCCGGCGCGGAACGCATCGCATCAGCCGGTCATGCAGGCGCCGGCGCGTGAACCCATCGTGTCTCGGCCGGCGCCGCTTGCGCCGCAACCTATAGGCGGCGGTCGCGTTATGAACCCGCCGGTCTCCCCAAGGCAGCATTCGCCCGGTTCTCCAGGCCGGCGTCGGCTGCCGCCGGAACCTGTCTCCAATGATCGGCCGACTCCGCGGCGTCCCGCACCGGCCGGCGGTGCCGACCACGCATTACCCCCCTCGACGGGATTGCAGTCGGGTAGCCCCTTCGGGCTATATAGCCCCCGGGATGGCGCGCCAACGAATGGGGTGAGCGCGCCATATCCAGTGAACGAGCCGGCAATACCCGATTCAGCGGTGCCCCCTGCGGGCTACGCCATCCCGGGGGCCGGCGAACCCTATCCGCCTTTATTAGTCGGGCGGCCACTAAATGGATCTGGCGTATCGGTTATGGAGCAAAGAAGGATTACCCCCCGCAGCCCGCGCGCCGCTCTCGAACCGGAACACGTGCCGGTGCCGACGCGGCGCTCCAAGCGGGCGCGGCATCCGCTGGTGATTATCGGCAATGCTTTCATCACCATCTTCGTTCTGCTTGCCGTCACCATCGGCGCCGGGTTGATCGTGGGCAAGCAGCGGTTTGAGGCGCCGGGACCGCTGGCGAGCGAAAAGATCATCAACATCCCGCGCGGCGGCGGCATCCGCGACATTGCCGATCAGCTTCAGCGCGAAGGCGTCATCGACCAGCCCCTGCTTTTCATGGCCGGCGTGATCGTGCTCAAAGCGCGCGACGAACTGAAGGCCGGCGAATACCAGTTCACCAAACAGGCAAGCCTTCGCCAAGTGGTCGAAACCCTCATCGAAGCACGGGTCGTGCAGCACCCGATCACGATCCCCGAAGGGTTGACCTCCGAGCAGATTATTGCGCGGCTGTTGGAAAACACCATCCTCACCGGGAACATCAAGGAAATTCCCCGCGAGGGGACGCTGCTGCCCGATACCTACCACTTTCCGCGCGGCTTTCCCCGCGAACGCGTCATTCAACTGATGCAACAAGGCCACCAGCGGGTGGTGAAAGAGGTATGGGAGCATCGCAACCCCGATCTGCCCCTGAAATCTCCGGAGCAACTCGTCATTCTCGCCTCCATCGTCGAGAAGGAAACCGGCAAGCCGGAGGAGCGCACGCGCGTGGCCTCGGTCTTCATTAATCGTCTGAAACAGAAGATGAAGCTGCAATCCGATCCGACCATCATCTATGGCCTAGTCGGCGGAAAAGGCGCTCTCGGCCGTCCCATTCTGCGCAGCGAGATCGAGCAGCCGACGCCCTATAACACTTATGTCATCGATGGCCTGCCGCCGGCGCCGATCGCCAATCCCGGCCGCGCCTCGCTCGAAGCCGCCGCCAAGCCCGCGCGCACCAAGGAGCTTTATTTCGTGGCCGACGGCAGCGGCGGGCACGCCTTCTCCGACAACTACGAGCAGCATCTGAAGAATGTCGCGCGGTTGCGGGCGATGGAGCAGCAAAAGGGATCGTCGGCCTCGGATGCCGCACCGGGCGCGGCGCAAGCATCGGGCAAGCCGCCGACGAACGGGACGCGCTCGCGTTGACCGGCAAAACGCCGGGATATCGGTATACGTGCGGCTTGTGAGCACCGCGCCCTGCCGCTAAGGTTTTCCCGCTCCGTTATTCCAGCGTAATTGCACAACGAGATTCTGGCCGATGGCGCTTTCGAGCATGACCGGCTTTGCGCGGGGCCACGGTGTCAGCGGTGCCTATGCGTGGGACTGGGAACTCAAATCGGTCAACGCCAAAGGACTGGAGTTGCGGCTGCGGTTGCCGCCCGGCTGGGAGTCGATCGAGGGCCCCGTGCGCGGCCGGGCTGCCGAGCTATTGGCGCGCGGGACTGTCCATGGGACTCTGACGGTCAGCCGCGAAGGCGTCGCGCCCGTGGTGCGGGTCAATGAAGCCGTGCTGACAGCGGTGCTGGCGACGTTGCGCGATCTCGCCGGCCGGATCGAAGCCTCGCCTCCCAGCCTGGACGGCATCCTGGCGCTCAAGGGCGTCGTTGAAGTCATCGACCAGGATGAGCGGGAGGAAGACCGCCAAGCCGCCGAGACGGCGGTTGTCGCCGGATTCGGCGCCGCAGTCGCCGCGCTTGCCGACATGCGCTGGCAGGAAGGCGAAACGCTTGGGCGCCTGCTCACGGCGCGGCTTGATGAAATTGCCGTACTTGCGGCGCGCGCTGAGGCGGTGCCCGGCCGGCGTCCCGATGCAATCAAGGCGCGGCTTGCCGAGCAGATCGCCGCGCTCCTGGCCACCTCCGACCGCTTCGATGCCGACCGGTTGCATCAGGAGGCCGTCCTGATCGCCACCAAGGCCGACATCCGCGAGGAGATCGACCGGCTTGCCTCGCATGTGGCGCAGGCGCGCGGCCTGCTCCGGCAGGGAGGCGCCATCGGCCGGCGCCTCGACTTTCTCGCTCAGGAGCTTCACCGCGAATCGAATACGCTGTGCGCCAAGGCCAACGACGTCGAGCTGACCAATATCGGCCTTGAGCTGAAAAGCGTGGTCGAGCAATTCCGTGAGCAGGTGCAGAACTTGGAGTGAGCGGTATGGCGAAGGGGGCGAGGGAGGACGCGGCGGCAATTGACCGGCGCGGGATGATGCTGGTGCTGTCGTCGCCGTCCGGCGCCGGGAAGACCACGCTGTCGCGAATGCTGCTCGAAGTCGATCCCGCGGTCGATCTGTCGGTCTCGGTGACGACGCGGCCGCAGCGGCCGGGCGAAGTCGACGGCCGCCACTATCACTTTGTCAACCGGGCGCGTTTCGATGAAATGGTGCGCAATGGTGAACTGCTCGAATGGGCGGAGGTCTTCGGCTATCGCTACGGCACGCCGCGTGCGCCGGTGGAGGCCGCGCTCGCCCGCGGGCATGACGTGCTGTTTGACATTGATTGGCAAGGCACCCAGCAATTGCGCGAGAAGGCCCGCAATGATCTCGTCAGCGTCTTTGTCCTGCCGCCGTCGATCCCGGAGCTTGAGCGGCGGCTAACCGCGCGGGGGCAGGACAATACCGCGGCGATTCGCACGCGCATGGCCAAAGCCTCAGGCGAGATGAGCCATTGGGCAGAGTATGATTACGTCGTGATTAATCACGATCTCGATCAAGCATTCGCTGACCTGCGCGCCATCCACGCCGCCGAACGCCTTAAGCGCGAGCGCCAGCCCGGCATTTCCGCCTTCGTGCGGGAACTCCAAGCGAAGCTGTGATCCCTGCGGCCGGGTGGTTCACGTTGCCGCGGACCGCTGCTCCAGCGCGCGGGCGAGCGCGCAAAATCCCTCGACTGGAATCTCCTCGGCCCGCGCAGTGGGATCAATACCGGCGGCTGCGAGGAGCACGGCCGGATCGCTGCCGAGAGATTTCAGGCTCTGGCGCAACATTTTCCGCCGCTGGCCGAAGGCGGCCTCCGTCACCCGCTCCAGCGCTGCGCGGTCACAGGGAAGGGGAGAGGAGCGCGGCACCAGCCGCAGTAGCGAGGACGTGACCTTGGGCGGCGGCACGAAGGCGGACGGCGCGATGTCGAACAGGATGCGGCTTTCCGCGCGCCAGGAAGCGAACACCGACAGCCGGCCATAGGTCTTCGAGCCGGGCGGCGCGACGATGCGTTCCGCGACTTCGCGCTGGAACATCAACACCAGTGAATCGTACCAAGGAGGCCATGGCTCCGCTGCAAGCCAGCGGACCAGCAGTGCCGTCGCGATGTTGTAGGGCAGGTTGGCGACCACGCGAGCGGGACTGCCGTCGAGATGCGGCCGCGGATCAAAGCTGAGCGCATCTCCGCCGATCACCTCAAGGCGGCCGGGATAGCGTTCGCCGATTTCACCCAACGCGGCTATGGCGCGCTCGTCGCGTTCGATCGCGATGACGCGGCGCGCGCCAAGCGCCAGCAGGGCGCGTGTCAGTCCGCCTGGCCCCGGGCCGACCTCGATTACCGTCACGCCCTCAAGCGGCCCCGCTGCCCGCGCGATGCGGGTGGTCAGGTTGAGATCGAGAAGAAAATTCTGGCCCAGCGATTTTTTCGCGGTGAGATGGTGGCGGCGGATGACCTCGCGCAGCGGCGGAAGATCGTCGATCTGGCTCATGAATCCGCGGTCGCGGGCGCAGGAACCGTCGCCGAAAGCCGTGCCGCGAGCCGCAACGCGGCGATCAGACTCGACGGATTGCCGCGTCCGGTGCCGGCAATGTCGAAAGCGGTGCCATGATCGGGCGAGGTGCGCACAAAAGGCAGGCCAAGCGTTACGTTCACGGCGCTGTCGAAGGCCAGCGTCTTGATCGGGATCAAAGCCTGGTCGTGATACATGCACAGCGCGACATCATAGGTGGCGCGCGCTGCCGCATGAAACATCGTGTCGGCGGGAAGCGGCCCGCGCGCGTCAATGCCCTCGGCCCTAAGACGCTCGACGGCCGGGTGCACCACAGCCTTGTCCTCGTCGCCGAGCCCGCCTTCTTCACCGGCATGCGGGTTGAGCCCGGCAAAGGCAAGCCGCGGACGCTTGATGCCAAAGCGTGTGCTGAAGTCACCGGCGACGATGCGGCCTGTTTTGACCAACAAATCGATCGTCAGTCTTTTCGGGACATCCTTCAATGGCAGGTGAATCGTGACGGGAACAACGGCAAGTTCCGGCGACCACAGCAACATGACCGGATGCGCCCTGAGCCCCGTCATTTCCTCGGCCAGCTTGGCAAGAAATTCGGTATGTCCGGGTTCCGCAAAACCCGCCTGGTAGAGCACGCTCTTTGCTATTGGATTGGTGACGACGGCTGCGGCAGCCCCGCGAAGAACGTCCGCGACGGCGCGGCGGATGGCCTCGATCGCCGCCGGCGCGCTGGAAGCGTCGGGATGTGCGGGCCGCGCAGTGATCTCGCGGTCGATGGCGACAACCGGCAATGCGGTCGCGAAGGTCTCGGCCGCACGCGGCGGGTCGACGACGGCAAGCGGCACGTCGAGCGCAAGCGCCTTGGCGCGGCGAATAAGAAATTGCGGGTCTGCGAGCACGTAGAAGGGCGGAAGGGAGAACTGGAAGCGCTGCTGCCACACGGCCAGAGTGATATCCGGCCCGATGCCAGCGGGCTCACCTATTGTCAGCGCCAGCGCTCGCGACATGCCGGCGGGCTATTTGAATTCGATCATGGATGAGCGCCGCACTTCCTTCAGGTAGCGCTTGGATTGCGCCTCAAAGCGCGTCGTGAAAATTTCCTGGCGGACGCCTCGTTTCTGCGGCGTGTCGATCTTATTTTCTGTCCGTTCGCAAAGGGCGAAAACTTCCACGCCCTGCGCAGTGACCTCGGGTTTGGTGAGTTTGCCGATCGGCGTATTATTAAGAACGTCGCGAAGCGCGGGCGGCAGGTCGGCCGACGTCCGCTTCACCGGATCGCGTACGGCCACATCCCTCAGGGCGCGGGCGAAAGCAATGCCGTCATTGCAGTTCTCAAAGCGCGTGCGCAACCCTTCGGCCTCGCGCATCCGGCTCTCGACGACAGAAGACGGTGCGCCTTTGGGGACGACAAAAACGATAGGACGCAAGCTATAGTCATAGGCCACGGCCTCGTCTTCCTCCTTTTTCGTCAGCGCGGCCCGGATTTCGCTATCCTCGATTTGCAAGGTTGCGGGGAATCTGGCCCGTACGAGCTGGTTCCAGGCAATATCGGCGCGCCCGCGTGATTTGATGGTGCCCAGCTCCAGGCCATGGCCTGCGAGCACCTGCCTGAATTGAGCAACGCTCAATCCCAAGCGATTGGCCATGTTGGCGACGCCCCTTTCGATCTCCGCATCTGTCGCGTCCATGTTGTAGCGCTGGGCCTCCTGTACTTTGACCTGTTCATCGATCAACTCGTCGATGACCTCTTGCCGTGGCGGCGTTTTCTGCGTCGACAATTGGATAAATTTCGAGCGCTGCTCGATGTCGTAGCTGGTGATCGGCGAGCCATTCACGAACACCACGACCTGCTGAGCGATGGCTGGGAACGACACCGCGCCAGTGGCGATGACAAAAAGCATTACCGCCACAAATAGCTTGAGCCCACGGCCGTCCGTTCTGGAGGTCGAACCTTGTTTAGGCATCACCCAACGTCCATCGTTTCGCCGTCATGTCGCGCGGCATCAGCCATCCTCCTGATAGAGCAACGTCATTATCCCGGTAAAGCCGCCAAGCAGCACAGGAAGCCAGGCCGCCGCCACCGGGTTGAGCAACTCGGCCTTGCTGAAATCTTCGAAGCCTTTAGAGAGAATATACAGCAAAAAGCCGACCGCGACGCCACTTAAAACCATTTTTTGAACGCCGCCAAAGCGGAAAAAGCGCAAGCTGACCGCCGCGGCAAGGAGAACCATAGAAGCGAATAGAAACGGCAGCGCCAAAAGCTTCTGATATTGAACGCGGTAGCCTGCCGCACCCAGGCCGGCGTTGCCGGCAATCTCGATATACAGGGGAAGGCTCCAAAAAGGCACGGTTTCCGGCGTCGCAAAGCTTTCGCGAACTTGCTCAGGAGCAAGGCTCGTGCTCAGCAAATAGGTGCCAGCCACAGTAGCGCGGCTGCCGCTGGCAAAGACTCGCGCGTCTTCCAGCCGCCAGTGGCCCGGCTCAAGCACCGCGCTTTTAGCCTCGATGCGCTCCTTGAATTGGCCCGAGGTGTCAAAGGTGAATGCAGTGACGCCTCCGAGCCGCACGCCTTGTTCTCGGCTCGATACTGCGTTGATGATCGATTGGCCGTCGGTGCTGCGCTGGCGCATCCAGAAACCGGTGCTCGAATTACCCCGCAGGCCGGATTGGTTTTCGCCCAGCAACTCTGCTTGCAGTCGCTTCGATTGTTCCTGCAGCAAGGCTGAAATCGGATTGTAGATGGTCGTGGCGGCGGCGCCGAGGAAAAACGCCACCACCAGCGGGGGCGCGATAAATTGCCACGCCGATATGCCCGCAGCCCGAGCGACCACCAGCTCAAGCCGCCGCGATAAATTCAGGAAGCACGCAATGGCGCCGATCAGCACACAGAACGGCATGATCTTTTCCGTGATCTGGGGAACCCGGAAGAGCGATGCCTTGGCGACCATCCATCCCGAAACGTCCGGCACGTCGGAGGTGCGGCGCACCAGTTCGACATAATCGGCCATGGCCACCAGCAGAAACACGCCGAGGAAAATCATTATGGTGGCGTTGAGGAAGCGCATGGCGAAGTAACGTTGCAGCGTGCTGGCGAATGGCATGGGCGTCAGGCCGTTGCGGTGCGCGGAGCGAAGCGCTCGGTCAGAGCGGTGACTGCGTTGGTGACGAAAGCGGGCGGCTCGATGATGATGCCGCGGCCAATTGCCCAAATGCTCAGTCCGGCCGCCGTGCCCAGAACGAGATATTGTAAAATTATGGCGATCGGCATGTTCACGCCCACGACCGTTGCGGCAAAGCCGAGAAAGCGCAGCGCGATGACGGCCGCCGCAGTTCCCGCTAGCGATAGATTGCGGCTCTGTCTGGTCGTTCGCGGCGCGCCCAAATAAGCGTAGGCAATAAGGACGAAGGCAAAAGGATAAAAAGGAGCCATGATGCGGTCATGCAGCTCCGCGCGAATTTGCCCAGGCTGTGAGGCTGCCAGCGTATCGTTCGGGTCCGGCCAAATGAGCTGCCAAAGGTAGCGTTCGCGGACGGACAGATTGATGGTCATCGGCCCGGCAAATTGCGACAGTTCAAAAGCATAGCGGTCGAACACAACGATGTTAGGCTCCGCGTCGCCGACCTTGTGCCGCTGCACGGTGCCGCCCTGCAGGATGAGGAAGGTGCCGTGCTCATTCTTCAAGATCTCCCCTCGCTCGGCGAGGATGGAAACATGTTCGGCGCGATTGCGCTTGTCGTCGATGAGCACGCCAAGCAATTCGCCATTGGCCAGTCGCGCGCGAATATGGAAGGTCACGCCATCTTGCGCGGCGATAAAGTGGCCTGGGCGCAAGATGTAGGTGACGAGGTCTGTGCGTACCTCGATCACCCAGCGGCGGAAGCTGTGCAGGCTTTCGGGGGCGAGGTAGGCGCTCAATATGGCGACCAGGACGGATACGACGGCTGCCGCGGCCAGAAATGGCATAAACAGCCGCCACGGCGACATGCCCGATGCGTTGATCACGATGATTTCCGAATCGGTGCCCAGCTTGTTGAGCACATAGGCAACCGCCATGACGAGGGCAATCGGCGCAAGCAGCAGGATTAGGTTTGGAATGACCAGGGTGGTGATCTGCAGGAATACCAGCGCGGTTTGGCCCTGATTCGTCATCAGCTCGATGTCGCGCAGCGCCTGGGTAACCCAGATGAGCGCGGTCAAGTTGACGATGACGACCAGGAACGCACCGAGGGTGGTGCGGAAAATGTAACGGCCGATCGACCCCATTTCCCTCCAACGCTCCTTAACCTGTGCGCGCGTTCCCCCGGATATCCGGCCCCGGCGTGCCCGCCCACATTCGCAGGATTCTGTTGATTTCTCCACAAAATGGCTTGGTCAAGGCAAATGCCGGTGGGCGCCGCAACAGGCCCTCTCGTTAACGTCTTCGCCTGAGGCCGGGGATATTAGGTTTTGGGGGCTTTGCAGGAGCGGTCCGGGCGGTCCATATGGACCGGGCAACCCCTGCCAGCGCGCCTGTCAGACCCCGATCTCGATGCTAGGTTAAGAGGAATTTCTCTCATGTCCGATGCCATCACGCTCGGATTTTCCACCTTCGCTGCGCCTGTGAAGGGCGTGCTCGTGCTTTTTTGCGACGAGAAACTAAGCTTCGGGCCGGCCTCCCGCCGGGTGCTTGAGCCCACCGGCGATCTGGTCAAACGCGCGGCGGCTGCCGACCGCTTCACTGGCAAGTCCGGCTCCGCGCTCGACATCATCGCGCCGCCGGGGCTGAAGGTTTCGCGCCTCATCGTGCTTGGCATCGGCAAGGTAAAGGGACTGCACGCCCTGGATATCGTCAAGCTCGGGGGGAAGGCGGTGGGGAAAGTCCCGTCGTCGGCCACCGAAGTCGCCATCTTCGCCGACTTGCCGACGGGCGCCATGAAGCCGGAGCAAGCCGCCGACCTCGCGCTCGGCGCCCGGCTGCGCGCCTATGCCTTCGACCGCTACAAGACCAAGCGCAAAGAGGGCGAAGAGAAATCGGCGCTTGCCAAGGTGACGCTGGCTGTTGCCGATGCCGCGGCCGTGCGCAAGGCCTGGGAACCGCGCCTGGCGGTAGCCGCGGGTACGCTGATTGCGCGCGATCTCGTCAATGAGCCGGCAAATGTTCTCTTCCCGGAAGAGTTCGCCCGCCGCGCCACCGAGCTGAAGAATCGGGGCGTCGCTGTCCAGATCCTCGACGAGAAGGCAATGAAGAAGCTTGGCATGAACGCGCTGCTCGGCGTCGGCCGGGGCTCCGCGCGCGGCAGCCGGCTGGTGGTGATGCGTTGGAACGGCGGGAAGGCGGGCGTTCCGCCTATCGCCTTCATCGGCAAGGGCGTGTGTTTCGATACCGGCGGCATTTCGATCAAGCCGGCCGCAAACATGGAAGACATGAAAGGCGACATGGCGGGCGCTGCCTGTGTCGTCGGCCTCATGCACGCGCTCGCGGCGCGCAAGGCCAAGGTCAACGCCGTCGGCGCCATCGGGCTGGTCGAGAACATGCCTGACGGCAACGCGCAGCGGCCCGGAGATATCGTCACCTCGATGTCGGGCCAGACCATCGAGATCATCAACACCGATGCGGAAGGCCGCCTGGTGCTCGCCGACGTGCTGCATTACGTCAACACGCGCTTCAAGCCGAAATTCATGGTGGACCTGGCGACGCTGACCGGCGCCATTATCGTGGCGCTGGGCCACGAATATGCCGGCCTCTTTGCCAACGACGACAAGCTGTCCGAGCGCCTGACCAAGGCGGGTAAGGTGACCGGCGAGCGCGTGTGGCGAATGCCGCTCGGGCCGGAATACGACAAGCTGATCGATTCAAAGTTCGCCGATGTGAAAAACACGGGCGGACGCCATGCCGGATCGATCACCGCGGCGCAGTTTCTTCAGCGTTTCGTGGACAAGACGCCCTGGGCACATCTCGACATCGCGGGCACCGGGATGGATTCCCCGCAGACCGACATCAACAAGAGCTGGGGCTCGGGCTTCGGCGTGCGGCTGCTCGATCGGCTGGTGGCGGAGTATTACGAGAAGTGAAATTGTGGTATAGATGCATCGATGACCAAACTGCTGGATCAAGCGATCGCCAAAGTTCGGACGCTGCCTGACGAGGATCAGGACGCGCTTGCCCTTGCCATTCTCTCGATGGCGGATGCGGCGATCGAGCCGCTCGACGACGAAACGCGGGCGGCAATCCGCGAAGGTCTTGAGCAGGCGCGCCGCGGCGAATTCGTCCCGGACGAGGAAATCGAAGCGCTCTGGAGGCGTCACGGTCTATGAGAGTTCGCCACACGCGGCGTTCGCGCGCCGATCTAGTGGCCATCCTCAATTATCTCGACGAACGCAGTCCCCAGGGAGCCCGCAACGTCACGCGCGCAATCAAGAAGGCTCTGGAATTAGTTGGCGAACATCCGCATGTTGGCCGTCGTTCCGGCGAACAGGATACGCGAGTGCTTCCGGTCGGGCGGTATCCCTATTTGATTTATTGGAGTGTTGAGGACGACAAAGTCTTGATCGTTCATATTCGTCATGCGGCGCGCGAGCCTTGGAAAGAGGAGCGCTGAGCCGGCTGGGGCGTGCGGCTGCTCGATAAGCTGGTGGCGGATTATTATGAACGGTAAGCGCGAGAGACTAGGGGCACGGGTACAATCCCATCAACGCGGCTTTAAGTCCTTCGTGTGCATTTTGTGCCTGAATTGTCGACTGGCCACGCATCCAGGTGACCACCCGGCTCACGATGTCAGGTGGAATCCGATTTGATTGCTGTACCGGTGGGCAGAATTTTTTTGGCCCCGGCGGGGGAAAAGAAAGCATAAGCATATAAGTATAGACCTCGTCGAGACAGGGGTCATTGTTTTGTGGAACCGCGCAAAACGGAATGAAGTCGCGTGTGCTAATCTTATCAAGCTCAGGCAACTTACTTTGAGCAAATGATGCGTCGCCCACAAGCAACCACGCCGCCGCGAAAGAAAGAATAGGCCGTCGCATCGGAAATCTCCAAAAAACTGATCACGGAACAACAATGTAAAATAGCTAGAGCAAAATCCGAGCGAATTGAATCGGTAGGGATTCCCTTGGGCGGCGAATTCTGATTCACCCTGCGTGCTGGACGCGGAGGCCAGCATGCATGGCAAAACCCTTGTCGGAAGATTTG
>Ga0082335_1002656_pt1 | contig 32552 bp, 33 predicted proteins | sample Subgrocontami58m_FD_72375 | JGI IMG/M metagenome (GOLD analysis project Ga0082335, IMG submission 72375) | Subsurface groundwater microbial communities from S. Glens Falls, New York, USA - GMW37 contaminated, 5.8 m (SPADES assembly) (version 2) ... | reverse complement strand
AACTCGCCGACCGATCCGCCATCCATGATCAGCGCCGCTTCGCCGTTTGCCGTTGCGAGCATTTGCGCGATCGAGTTGCCGTTGCCTTCGAGTTTGGCGCGGCCACCCATGGTGCCGGTGTCGGCGGCAGCCAGCCGGGATTCCGGGAACATCTGGCCCAGATGAAGACCCTTCGCGGTGATGTCCGCGCGCACCACGATGCGCGGCTTACGCCCGTCCATGTCGATTTGCGACACCAGATTCCCGCCGGCGACCCCGAAATCCAGTGGCGCGAGCTTGAGCCTGCCGTTGTTTACGATGAGATGCGCGCGCACTTTCTCGAACGGCATTTTTTCGGTGAGGATCTTCTCGCCGCGGAAATGCACATCCGCGTCCGCCGCCTGCAGCTTTTCCAGGCTGAACGGCTCGGCCGGCAGCACCCGGTCGCCGGGCGGCGGAGTCTGACTCGGCTTCGTACCGCGGTCAGCTCCTATGAAGCCGCCGAGGTCCTTCATAACCAGCTTTTTCGATACCAGGGCGGCGGTTATCATTTGGGGATGCTTGCCGCGATCGACCACGAAATCCCCGGCGAGATCGCTTTGTCCCACCGTACCTTTGAATCCGCGAAAGGTCCACACGTCGCCGGTATGGTCCAGGAATCCGGCGAGCTTGTATGCGGGTGTCGGCGGAAAGGGCACGCCTATGATCGGAAAGAGCAGCGCAAGGTCGCTGCCCTCAAGCTTGAAGTTCAGTTGCTCTCCCTTGAAATGCAGAGGATCGAGCAGATTGCCATCGATGCTGGCTTTGGTAGTTCCCAGCGTCCCGCTCGCCTTGATCGGGTACGGATGATCGGCGCTGCGCAGACTCAGCAATGCGCCGCCGCGCGCGTGGAACGTAGCCGGCAGGCCCTTGAAGCGGCCTTTTCCCGCGACCTCCAGGCTGGCTTCCGGTTTCGCCGTGCCGTCTGTCAGCGTCTTGACTTCAAGCGCCAGGTCGGTGTTGGTTTTGGGGTCGCGGTATTTGGCGCTGCCGCGATCGATGGTCAGCGCACCGATGGCTGGAAATTCAACCGGTTTGTTCTCGTCCTGCCCGTTGAAGACCCAGTTGGGCATGCCGTCCCGGCTGACTTCAAGCACGACGTGAGGCTCGGACAATGCCATTTCGGGAAATTCGACACGGCCGGCCAGGAGCTTGAGGATGTCGATCCTGAAATCGAGGCGCTTGATCCTGAGCATGCCGGGCTCGCGGCCCCACGCCGCGTTGCCGAGGACAATGTCGTTGGCGACGATGCGCGGCTGCAACGAAAGTTGAACGTTCAGATCGCCGTTGATTGCGAAGCTCCGGCCGGTGGAACTGCTGACCCTGCGCGCAATCGGGTCGCGCAACCAGTTCCAGTCGAAAAACGCGACGGCCAGAACGATCAGCACGATCAGCGCGAGAAGGGCTCCGCCTATCCATTTGAGCGAACGGGGCAGCGTCATGATGGTGTGGGATGAGATGCGAACAATGGCGATTATCCGTTTCCATCAATCGCCACTCAGTGCGCCAGCGCACATACGAAAGGAGATTATTGTCATAGTCTTTAGCCCCGCTCAGAGTCGGCGCAGTTGGTCTGCGCTGCATTCGGGTCAGCGGGACTTTTCGGTTTTTTGATATTCACCCTGGAGAATACGATGGACGCTACAACACGCACCAACACTCCCTTTCCGATCGTCAGTGGCGGAGCAGACTCAACCTTGAGCAAAGCTGCAGCAAGCGTGCACGGCGCCGTTGACAAGATGGCCGGGGCGGCCGACGACGCAGTGCGCAACGTCAAACCGGCAATCGACCGCGTTGCGCATACTGCCCATCGGGCGGTCAACAAAGTCGCCAATGTCGCGGGTCCGACCGCCGACTGGCTGAGCGCTCAGGGCGACAGCCTGAAAGCAACCCAGCGCAAAGTGGCCGCTGATACCACTCAGTACGTTTCAGCACACCCGTGGAAGTCCCTCGGTTTCGCGCTGGCCGCGGGCTTTCTCATCAGCCGCTTCATCCGCTAACGGCAAAACGCAGGAGTGGACCGGATGGCGCGCCCAGCGTGCCGATCCGGGACCCCAAAGTAAAACGGCCCCGAGGGGCCGTTTTGCTTTGCCCGCTGGGTCAGGCGTTACGCCCGGGGTTCCCCCTGCTCGTTGACGGTAACTGTGGATCCGGGAGGTCTGGTCATCTGCATGCGATGCTCCTGGCCCCGAAAGCTGTAGGTAACATCCCAGTAGTCGGGTCGGGCCTGGCTGGGTGTGTTCTCGCAACGCTGGACGTCCTGGGTAGACACTTGCGGCGCGCCGCTGGTGCGGCCGACATTTGCGCCCACCGCAGCCCCCCCGACAACGCCAGCGATCGTGGCGATATCCTTGCCGCTTCCGGCACCGACCTGGTGACCGAGAATGCCGCCAATTACGGCGCCGGCAATCGCCGCGGGTATGTTGACGTTGCGGCTCGCCTGAGGGACTTGTTCCTGCTCAACCCAGCATCGCTGCTCGGGGGTTCCGAGCACCGCGCGGACTGAAGTAACGTTCGCCTCGTAAAGCCGTTCGTCATTGCGGCGGCGAAAATCCCGGTTTGCAACCGGAGCGGGCGCATAGCGATTGTCAGCGATGCGCGCATCCCTGCTCACATCCCTCACCGATGAAACGCGGTCGTTCAGGCCCATCGCAGCGAGCGTCGGGTACCTGCCCGGGCGCAGCACAACGCACCGGCCCCTGAACCGGATGTCGTCGCAAACCTCCCACCGGTCGCCGCGAACGTCGACCGACGAGGCGCGGTCATTGAAGCCGAAACGCTGGAAGTTGGCGACCTGCTTCGCTGTGGTGAACGACCGGCCTTGAAAACCTTCACGTTCATAAAAGGTGATCTGTGCAGCCACCGGCGCGGGCGCATAGCGATTGTCATCGATGCGCGCGTCCCTGCTCACGGTCCGCACCGATGAAACGCGGTCGTTCAGGCCCATCGCAGCGAGCGACGGATACCTGCCCGGACGCAGGACGACGCACCGGCCGCCGAACCGGGCGTCTTCGCAAACTTCCCACCGGCCGCGGAGAACCATGACCGACGAGGCTCGGTCATTGAAACCGAAGCGCTGGAAATTGCCAACCTGCTTTTCGGTGGTGAACGACCGGCCCTGAAACCCTTCCTGCTCATAAAAGGTAACCTCAGCGGCCGCCTGCGTGGAAATAGCCACTGCAGCCACCGCCAATGCGCCTCTCAATATCGTATGCATTGATGTCTCCTGGGCTTAACGAGCCGGCACGATCACGATGGTCTCACCGCTGGTGGTTCCTCTCGCGCCCGTGTTTCCTCGTGCGCCGGTGCTGCCGGTCGCGCCGGTATCTCCGGTCGCGCCGGTATCCCCGGTTGCGCCGGTGTATCCGGTCGAGCCGGTGCTACCGGTTGCGCCGGTGCTACCCGTTGCGCCGGTGTATCCGGTCGAGCCGGTGTTACCGGTTGCGCCGGTGTTTCCGGTTGCACCCCTGTATCCGGTCGCGCCGGTATCCCCGGTTGCGCCTTGCGGCCCGGCCGGACCTGCGGGAAGCGTCAGACATCCACCCAACGCGAGCAATGCCACACCTGCGACCAGCTGTTTCGAATACTTCATGATGATTTCCTTTTTTGGCTGACGAGAACTGCGCACGCGATTGTGGGCAGTCGCCCAGATGTGATCAGTTTCTGGCAACAATGATGAGCGTCGGCAGATCAGGCCATCGCTACTTCGATTCCACCGCCAACCTGTATGCATGCTTCTGCGCACATCCTGTCGGCGCGTTACGATTGCCGGTGAGGCTACGCGAATTGCCCGGCCGATTCAGTACGCTAGCGCGCATAGCAGGGGTTTTTCTTATTAAAGTTTTGGAATGCGCAAAGTCTTGCTGACCATCAGGGTCCCCGACAACAGGAACAGCAGAGCCAGCGGATGCAGGTCCCACGGCCCGAGCGTCCACACGCCTCCGTAAAGATTCCCGCCCAGCCGATCCTGCCACGCGAGCACCGCCAATACCGCGGTCAGCAGCACGCTGGTGGGAATCGGCGTGCCTTCGAAGTAGGCAACCTTGTCGCCGCCTTGCGAAAGGCTTTCGGCGGTCACGTTGTAGCGCGCGAGGCGGCTCACGCCGCAACAGACAAAGTAAATCAGCACCACCGAGTCCCAGCCGCCGCGCATGCCGGCGGCAAATCCGAGCGCCGCAGGCGCAACGCCAAACGAGATGACGTCGGCGAGCGAATCGAGTTCGCGCCCGAGCGCCGAGTTGGTATGCCGCCAGCGCGCGATGCGGCCATCGAGCACGTCGAACATGAACGCCGCGGGCGCCATCGCCGCGGCGGCGAGAAAGTGGGCCGCCGACGCGTTGCCAACGTAGATCATGGCGAGAAAGATCGTCGCCCCCCCGCAGGCGGCATTGGCGAGCGTGAAAAAATCGGCGAGATGAAAATCCCGCAGCATCGAGAAATGTTTGCGCCGTTTAACCGGCGCGGGCGTCGATGGAAGCATTACTTATTGCGCTCCTGACCCCGCTCATCGCTTTTCTCGCGACCTTTCTCCTGCCCTTGCCCCTGGCTGCGCTTCGGCTCCTGCGAGGCCCCCTTGCCTTGCGGTCTTTCGTCCTGGCCTTTAGCCCTTGGCGCCTGCTGCTCACGCTGGGCTGCGCCTTGCTGTGGCTGCTGCCTCTGTTCCTGGGCCGCCGGGCCTCTTTGACTTCTCTCCTCAGGCGCTCGCTGCTGTCCCCGCTGAGCGGGCGCGGGCACTTTTTGCACTGCGTGTTCCTCATAGTGCTTCCGCACTACGGCGTCACGCGGCCGGTAACGGTAATTCTGGCTGTGTAGCTCCCGCTGCTGCTCCACTCGGGGATAGCGGTCCCCTGCATACTTACGCTGATAGACAGGCAGCGGGGCGGGCGCCGGAGCCGTTTTGCGGTCCCACTTGTCCCATCCGCGTCGATGCTGCTCCCAATCACGGCCCCAGTGATTGCCCCAGCGTGGCGGCGCATCCCGCCGCCACCCGCGAAAGTACTCGGGAGGATCCCGGTAGTAGCGCACGGGGATACGCAGAACGTAGAGCGGCACAACCTCTGGCGCTACCCGCCCCCACGGCCCGTTGTACCAGGAACTCGCGTACCAGTTATCCCGCTCGTAGACCCAGTACGCGCCATCGTAAAAGAAAAAGTTTGAACCCAGTTGCGGCGCGTAGTAGACCGGATAGTTCGGCACCTGGACGAGTTGCGGGTACGACGACAGGTTGATCCCGATGCTCACGCCGGGGAGCCCGATCCCGATGCTCACCTGGGCAACGGCCGAAGTCACCGACCCAAGCAGCAACCAAAGCACAATCAGTCCGTAGCGCATGTTCTGTCCTCCAGTCCGGTCACCGGGGTCACTGTGTTGTCAACGGAACATGACACCGACCCCAATTCTTCACTGGGGCCAGATTATCCGATTCGGTGCGGGGCATTCTGTGCGCCGGCGCACATAAGTGCATTTTCCCCTGCCTGCCCGAAAGGATGATTGTCGTGCTCTATACTATCGCTGCTGTTTTGCTCATACTGTGGTTGTCAGGGCGGCCAGGACCAGGACCCTCCATCCTTTCCGAATGTGAAACCTTCCGACCCCATCGAGGGAATCGAGCGCGGCCCGGCCATCGTCGGCAACCGCGTCGAGCTGCAGCTTCTCACGACGCTGCGCTGCAACCTCCGGTGCAGCTACTGTTCGCTCGGCGTCGGCGAGGTCCTCGGCTCGCGGCGCAACGTCAGCTATTCTCTGGAGGCGCTCGACGCCTTTATCGCGAAACATCTCTCTGCACACGAGATCTACGTCACGTTCTACGGCGGCGAGCCGACCCTGAATCTTGGCTTCATTACGGCCGTGATGGAACGTTATCCCGCGTTCCGCTTCCAGCTTCAAACCAACGGCACGCTGCTCGCCAGGCTGCCGGACCGGATTCTCGGCAGGCTCTCCAACATTCTGGTGTCCATCGACGGCGGCGAACGGGTCACTGACGGCTACCGTGGACGCGGCATCTATCGCCGGGTAGTGAAGAACATCGGTGCCGTGCGCGACCGGATTGGCGGCACGCTGACCGCCCGCGTCACCTGGAGCGATGAAGACACCAGCTTTGAGGAACTGGACGAGCTGACGGAATACTTCGATTACGTCTACTTTCAGTTCGTCGCCCGGGACGGCGCCTACTCGCCGCCGGCGGTGGCGAAAAAACGCGCGGTGCTGTCAAGGCTGGTCGACAGATTCTTCGCCGGCAAAACGCTGTATCCGGTCATTCCCATCATGGGCACGGTGCGCAACAAAGTGCTGCCGTCGCGGGCGCGGGAGCTGTACGCAGGCCTGACCCAGTGCCGCGTATCCACCCATATCCTGAACGTCATGCCCGACGGCAGGATATTCCCGTGCCCGGACATGATGTACCTGCCCGAGATGCTGCAGGGAGATGTCACCGGAAATTGGCTGAAGCGCAGTCCGCTGCAACCGCATCCCGACATGCCGTGCGAAAACTGTTCCGCTTTTGCGTACTGCCGCCGCAACTGCATGAAGAATCTGTACCTGGCCTACGTCAAGGGCGCCGGCGGCTATCGCCGCAATGTCGTCGAACCCATCTGCGATCTGGTGCGGTTTCTCGGCGCGGAAGTCGACCGGCACGATCCCCATGCCTGGTTCGCGCGTGCGCCCCTGCCCGTGCGCAACACGCTGACCAACTGCGAAGCTTATGAATACGTCGAAATCATGCCCTGAATTTACAGCACCGCGCCGCGCGCGGTGATCGGCCACAGCGCCTCGACCCGGCCGTTGCGGATGCACACATACCAGTCGTAGAGATTCACGGTCGGATCGCAGTGCCCGGGAATGAGCTTCAGCTTGTCGCCGACCTTGAAGCGCGTCGTACCCTTGAGTTGCAGCACGCCGTGTTCGTCCGATGCTTTCACGTAATCGACATCGCTGTAATCCGCGACGCGCGGCATTCCGGAATCCACGCTGGAAGCCTTGAGTCCGGCGTCCACCACGGCCCGCCCGGCCGCGGACGCGCTCATCACCGTGGTCCACACGAACAGGCTGTGCTCGAACTGCGGAATGCCGCTCTCGGTCCACTCGTTTCTGGCGTAATCCGCGTCCATGAAAATGTAAGAGCCCGCCTGCAGCTCGTGATAGACGCTGCTTGCGGCCTCGAACATGTAGCTGCCGGTGCCGGCGCCGGTGACGTAGTCGCACTTGATCCCTGCCTCCGCAAGCATGCGCGTGGTGGTTTGCACCTGCTCGACCGCGCGCGCGATCGCCTCGCGCCGGTCGGTGACTTTGCGCACGTGCTGTGCTGCGCCCTGATACGCCTGCAGTCCGGCGAAACGCAGATTGCGGCACGCCGCGATTTGACCGGCGAGCGCGACTGCAGGCGCTCCCGGCACGACTCCGCAGCGATGCGCGCCGACATCGATTTCGATAAGCACATCGAGCGTGACGCCGGCCGCGCGCATCGCCGAGTCGAGATCGCGGACGTTGCCCGCATCGTCCACACACACCGCGACCTGTGCCTGCCTGGCGAGTCCGGCGAGCCGTTTGAGCTTGGCGGCTCCTACCACCTCGTTGGCAACCAGCACGTCACCGACGCCGCCTGCGACCAGCGCCTCGGCCTCGCTCACTTTCTGGCAGCACACGCCGACGGCGCCGAGCGCGAGCTGCCGCAGCGCAATTTCAGGGCACTTGTGGCTTTTGGCGTGCGGTCGCAAGCGGATGCTTTTGCCACGCAGGGATTCCGGCAGGCGCGCGAGGTTGCGCTCGAACGCGTCGAGCTCGAGGATCAGGCAGGGCGTGTCGACCTCATCGAGCGGCATGCCGACTGCGGCGGCGGGACGGAAAGTCATGGCAGGTTGTAATCGTAATCGATCATCAGCGGCGCGTGGTCGGAGAAGCGCCGGTCCTTGTAGATTTTCACTTTGCGCGCGCGCGCCGCGATGCCGGGGGTCGCGATCTGGTAATCGATGCGCCAGCCGACGTTCTTGGCCCACGCCTGGCCGCGGTTCGACCACCAGGTGTACTGCTCGGCGCGCGGGTCGATGCGGCGGAACACGTCAACCCAGCCGAGGTCATCGAACACCCGCGTCAGCCACTGCCGCTCCTCGGGCAGGAAACCCGAGTTCTTCCGGTTGCCGCGCCAGTTCCTGAGATCGATTTCGCGGTGCGCGATGTTCCAGTCGCCGCACAGGATGAATTCGCGGCCCTCCTTCGCAAGGCGCGCGAGATGCGGATAAACCTGTTCCATGAAACGGAATTTTGATTGCTGGCGATGTTCCCCGGCGGAGCCTGAAGGCAGATACACCGAGATCACTGACAGCCCGCCGAAATCGGCGCGCAGGTAGCGCCCCTCGGCGTCGAACTCGCTTATGCCGAGGCCTTCGATCACGCGGTCCGGCTCGCGCCTGCAATACAGCCCGACGCCGCTGTAGCCTTTCTTCCCGGCGTAATGAAAGTAGCCGCGCAAGCCTGCGGCGGCGAGCAGTCCGGCGCTCATATCGCCCGCCTGCGCCTTGAGTTCCTGCACGCAGAAAATATCCGCCTTCTGCCGCGCGAGCCAGCGGAACACGCCTTTGGCGGCTGCCGAACGGATGCCGTTGAGGTTCAGGGTGATTACGCGTAACATGATGTTTTGCGGGCTTTAACGGTTACTTTGGCGTCTTATGTCGGAAGATTTCAGGCACGAATTCATCGCCTTTACGGTGGCGCAGAAAGTTCTCCATTTCGGGGAGTACAAAACCAAGGCCGGCCGCCTGTCGCCGTATTTTTTCGACGCCGGGTTGTTTTTCGACGGCCAGTCGCTCAAGCGGCTCGCGCAATTTTACGCGAAAGCCATCCTCGCGGCGGGCATCGGATTCGACATGTTGTTCGGCCCCGCGTACAAGGGGATACCCCTGGTGGCGGCGATCGCGATCGCGCTGGCGGACGCGGGCCGCAACGTGCGCTACAGCTTTAACCGCAAAGAGGAAAAAGACCACGGCGAAGGCGGCAGCGTGATCGGCGCGCCGCTCGCCGGACGCATATTGATCGTCGATGACGTGATTTCCGCCGGCACCTCGGTGCGCCAGTCTGTCAACCTGATCAAGGCCTCGCGCGCTACTCCCTGCGCAGTGGTGATTGCGCTGGACCGCATGGAGCGCGGCACCGGTGAGCTGTCCGCGGTGCAGGAAGTGGAACGCAATTACCATATGCCGGTGATCAGTATCGCGACGCTGGAGGATCTGGTCGCTTATTTGCAGCGCGACGGCAGTCTGTCCCTTAACCTCGCTGCGGTGAAAAAATACCGCGAACGATATGGAGTGGCGACACATGCATAACCCACGCTCGGCATTGCCGATCACGGTGCTGTTCGCAGCGTTGCTGCTCGGCACCGGCGTCATACCGGCGCAAGCCCAGGGCAGCGGCAAGATCATTTGCTGGAAGGACAAGTCCGGCAAGGTCGTCGGATGCGGCGACAAGGTGCCGCCCGAATTTCAGGACAGCGCAACCAAGGAGCTGAGTCAGCGCGGCGTTACCATCAAGCAGTCCGACGCGCCACTGACCGCGGAGCAACGCAGGGCGCGAGAGGCCGATGCCGAGCGCAAACGGGCCGACGAGCAGAAAAAGGCGGAGCAGCAGCGGCAGGACAAAGCGATCCTCGATACCTTCGCGAACGAAAAGGAGATCGAACTCAAGCGCGGGCGCGACGTCCAACAACTCGAATCGACGATCGAGACCCTGCAATCCAACCTCAAGAACGCCAACGATCGCCAGGCCCAGGGGCACGCGCGCATCGAGCAATACAGGAAGGACAAGAAACCGGTGCCGCCGGCGGTGCAGCAGGAATTCGACCGCTCCGAAGGCGTTAAGGCAAAAATTGAAAGCCAGATCGCCCAGAAGCGCAAGGAGATTACGGCGGTGAATCAAAAGTACGGCGAGATCAGGAAGCGGTTTGCGGAACTCACCGGCGCCGCGGGCGGCGCAGCCGGCAGCAGCGCCAAGCCCGCGCCCGCCAGGAAATAGCGGCGCATCTCGCCGGGCGCGAATTTATCGCGCCGTCGCCGGTGCGCGTACCAACGTAGGGCGCGGATTCATCGCGCCGTTGACCCGGCGGAGGCCATTCGGCAGGGTCGTCGTTCGGCGCGCTAAAGCCGCGCCCTACAACCGCGCGCTGCACTAACTGCCGCCGAGCTTCTGCTTCAGCAGTGAATTGACCTGCGCCGGGTTGGCCTTGCCTTTGGTCGCCTTCATCACCTGCCCGACCAGCGAGTTGAACGCCTTCTCCTTGCCGCTGCGGTAATCGGCAACCTGCTGTGCGTTCGCGGCGAGCACCTGGTCGACGATCTTCCCGATCTCGCCGCTGTCCGAAATCTGCCTGAGTCCACGCTTTTCGATAATGGTATCGGTGTCTCCCTCACCGGCCCACATCGCATCAAACACATCTTTGGCCATTTTCCCGGAGAGGGTGCCGTCTGCGATGCGGTTAACCAGGCCGCGTAGCTGCGCCGCGGAAATGCGGCTTTGACTGATATCAACGCCCGCCTCGTTCAGCTTTGCCGACAACGCGCCGCTGATCCAGTTGGCGCAAAGCTTTGCAACCGCCGGGGCTGCGTTTTCAACCATTTGCTCAAAATAGTCCGCTGTTTCCCGGCTGCCGACTAATAACAGCGCGTCATATTCCGATAATCCGCGTGACCGGAAGGCCGCCTGCCGCGCCTGCGGCAGGACCGGCATTGCAGCGCGGATTTCCTCGATCCACTCCTTGCCGACTGCCAGCGGCAGCAAATCGGGATCGGGGAAGTAGCGATAATCCATCGCGTCTTCCTTGCTGCGCATCGGGCGCGTCTCATCCCGGTCCGGATCGTAGAGCCGCGTCTCCTGCACGATACGGCCGCCGTCTTCGAGCACCCCGATCTGGCGCCTTACCTCGAACTCGATGGCGCGCTCGAGGAAGCGGAACGAATTCAGGTTTTTGATTTCACAGCGCGTGCCCAGCGGGTCCGAACCCGCCGGACGCACCGAGACATTTGCGTCGCAGCGGAACGAGCCTTCCTGCATGTTGCCGTCGCAGATGTCGATCCAGCGCACCAGCGCGTGGAGCGTCCTGGCGTACGCGACCGCTTCGGCAGACGAGCGCAGGTCCGGCTCGGAGACAATTTCGAGCAGCGGCGTGCCGGCGCGGTTCAGGTCGATGCCGGTCATGCCGTGAAAGTCTTCGTGCAGCGACTTGCCGGCGTCCTCCTCGAGGTGCGCGCGCGTGAGGTGCACGGTCTTCGGCTGATCGCCGACGACGATTTCGAGTGTGCCGCCCACGACAACCGGCAGCTCGTACTGGCTGATCTGGTAGCCCTTCGGCAGGTCGGGATAGAAGTAATTCTTGCGCGCGAAAACCGAGCGGGGAGCGATCCTGCCGCCGACTGCGAGTCCGAAGCGGATGGCGCGCTCGACCGCGCCGCGATTGAGCACGGGCAGCACGCCCGGCAGCGCGATATCGACTTCGCAGGCCTGCGTGTTGGGCGCTGCGCCAAACGCGGTCGGGGCACCCGAAAAAATCTTCGAGCGCGTCGACAGCTGCGCGTGGGTTTCAAGCCCGATAACCGTTTCCCACTTCATTTCGCTTCAATTCCTGGCGGCAGGCGCAGATGCCAATCGGTCACCTGCTGGTACTGGTGCGCCGCGTTGAGCATTTTCGCTTCGCGGAAATAATTGCCGATGAGCTGCAATCCTACCGGATGGTTGCCCGCGCCGAAACCGGCCGGTATGGACATGCCCGGCAGTCCGGCGAGATTGACCGCAATCGTGTAAATGTCCGACAGATACATCTGCACCGGGTCGCCGGCTTTTTCCCCGAGGTTGAACGCTGTCGTGGGTGTGGTCGGTCCCATGATCACGTCGCACCGCCTGAACGCTTCCGCAAAATCCTGCGCAATCAGCCGCCGCAGCTTCTGCGCCTTGATGTAATAGGCGTCGTAATAGCCATGCGACAGCACGTAGGTGCCGATCAGAATGCGCCGCTTCACTTCCGCGCCGAAGCCCTGCGCGCGGGTCTTGCAGTACATGTCGAGCAGGTCGGAATATTCCGGCGCGCGGTAGCCGTAGCGCACGCCGTCGAAGCGCGCCAGATTGCTGGAGGCCTCGGCCGGCGCCAGCACGTAATACACCGGCACCGACAGCCGCATGTTGGGAAGCCGCACCTCGACCGTTTCGCAGCCTAACCGCCTGAACTCGGCAATCGCCGCGTCCACGGCCCGTGCGACGTCGGAGGCGAGGCCGGCGGCGAAAAACTCCGCCGGCAAACCGATTCGCAGCCCCTGCAACGGCTGCGCCAGTTCCCGCGCATAGTCCTCGGGTTCGCGTTGCAGGCTGGTCGAATCGCGCGCATCGAACCCCGCCATCACGTTCAACAGCAGCGCGAGGTCTTCGGCGGTCCTGGCGAACGGCCCGCCCTGGTCGAGGCTGGACGCGAAGGCGATCATGCCGTAGCGCGACACCACGCCATAGGTGGGCTTCAGTCCGCAAATGCCGGTGAATGCCGCCGGCTGGCGGATCGAGCCGCCCGTGTCGGTGCCGGTGGCCGCCGGCGCGAGGCGCGCAGCGACCGCGGCAGCCGAGCCTCCCGAGCTGCCTCCCGGAACCGCCGCGGTGTCCCAGGGATTCCGCACCGGACCGTAGAACGAAGTCTCGTTGGAGGAACCCATCGCGAACTCGTCCATGTTGGTCTTGCCGGCGATCACCGCCCCCGCCTGGTTGAAGCGTTCGATGACGTGCGCGTCATAGGGCGCAATGAAATTCGAGAGGATTTTCGAGCCGCAGGTGGTCAGCCAGCCCTTGGCGCAGAAAATGTCCTTATGCGCGAGCGGAATGCCGGTTAACGGCCCTCCCCTGCCCGCCGCCAGCAACTGGTCCGCAGCGCGTGCCGAGGCCAGGCTTTGCGCTTCGTCGACGCTGATGAATGCGTTCAGCGCCTTGCCCAGCGCGTTGATTCGCTTGATGAAATATTGCGTGACCTCGACGCTGGAAACGCGCCTTGCGGCGAGGTCCGCAGCAAGCTGCTTGACGGTGAAATTCAACATGGGATCGCGGGGCGTGCGGCGTCAGGCTCACTCCATGACCTTGGGGACAAGATAAAGGCCCGCTTCGACATGCGGCGCGGCTGCCTGGAACAGCGCGTGCTGGTCGGAGCCGGTCACCGCGTCCTCGCGCAACCGCAGCATCACGTCCTGGGCATGCGACATCGGCTCGATGCCCTCGGTGTTGACCGCCTGCATTTCCCCGATCAAGCGGAAAATCCCGGTCAGCTGGGCGAGCACGCGTTCGGCCTCGCCCGGATCGACTTCAATCCGGGCGAGCTGCGCAATGCGTTTCACGTCGTCGAGAGTCAATGCCATGGCGGCGCGCTTTTTCGCTTAAAAAATCAGGCGCAATAGGGTATCATACAGGGCTTGTTTGCGGCATTTTTCCCTTTCGTCGGAATCAGTTATGTTTGGTTTTTTGAGCGGCTACTTCAACAACGACCTTGCCATCGACCTCGGCACGGCCAACACCCTGATCTACGTACGCGGCAAAGGCATCGTGCTCGACGAGCCTTCGGTTGTCGCGATCCGTCAGGAAGGCGGGCCGAGCGGCAAGAAAATCATCCAGGACGTCGGGCTCGCGGCGAAACGCATGCTCGGCAGAACGCCCGGCAATATCACGGCGATCCGCCCGATGAAAGATGGCGTGATCGCAGACTTCACGGTCACCGAGCAGATGCTCAAGCATTTCATCAAGAAGGTGCACGACTCGCGCCTGTTCTCGCCTTCGCCGCGCATCATCATTTGCGTGCCGTGCGGCTCGACGCAGGTCGAGCGCCGCGCGATTCGCGAATCGGCGATCGGTGCCGGCGCCTCGCGCGTGTATCTGATCGAAGAACCGATGGCCGCCGCGATCGGCGCCGGCCTACCGGTGGGCGAAGCCACCGGCTCGATGGTGGTCGATATCGGCGGCGGCACCACCGAGGTCGGCGTGATTTCGCTAGGCGGACTCGTCTACCAGGGCTCGGTGCGCTGCGGCGGCGACAAATTCGATGAAGCGATCATCAACTATATCCGCCGCAACTACGGCATGCTGATCGGCGAGACGACCGCCGAGCAGATCAAGAAGGAAATCGGCTCGGCATTTCCCGGCTCCGAAGTGCGCGAGAAGGAAGTCAAGGGCCGCAATCTCGCCGAGGGCATTCCGCGCAGTTTTACGATCTCGAGCAACGAGATCCTCGAGGCGCTGACCGAGCCGCTCAACAGCATCGTCAGCGCGGTCAAGTCCGCGCTCGAGCAAACCCCGCCCGAGCTGGCCGCCGATATCGCCGACAAAGGCATGGTGCTGACCGGCGGCGGCGCGCTACTGCGCGACATCGACCGGCTGCTGATGGAAGAAACCGGCCTGCCGGTGGTCGTTGCCGAAGATCCGCTCACCTGCGTGGTGCGCGGCTCCGGCCTGGCACTCGAGAAAATGGACAAGCTCTACAGCATCTTCACCGATGACTGACAAGGCAGTGATGAACGCGGTGCGATGAGTGCTGAGTGACCTGCCGGCGGGCACGAATCTTGAAAACTCTGCACTTCGCGTTCTGCATCCGGCGCTGAATGGAACACTCTCCACCGCCCTTCTTCAAACGCGGCCCCACCCCTCTCGTTCGTCTGCTGTTATGTTCGCTGCTGTCGGTGGCGCTGCTGATCTCCGACGCGCGCTACCAGTATCTCGACGGCCTCCGTCAGGCCGTCGCGATCGTCGCCTATCCGCTGCAGCGCTTCGCCGCCGCGCCCGCCGCGGTGTTCCACCGCGTCGGCGAATTCTTCGTCACGCAAGCGGCGCTGCGCAACGAGAACGCGCGGCTTGCGGAACAGGTCCTGCAAAGCGGGGCGGTGCTGCAGAAGTACCGGGCGCTCGCCGCGGAAAACGCGCATTTGCGCGAACTGATTGCGATGCGCCAGCGTTTCCCCGAGAGCACCGTGGCCGCCGAAGTGCTGTACTCCGGGCGCGATCCGTTCACGCGCAAAATCGTCGTCGACAAGGGCTCCCAGGATGACATCAGAGCAGGCCGGCCGGTGATCGACCACCGCGGCGTCGTCGGCCAGGTCACGCGCGTTTATCCGTGGCTCGCGGAGGTCACGCTGATCACCGACAAGGGGCAGGCGGTGCCGGTGCAGAATCTGCGCAACGGACTGCGCGCGGTGCTCGGCGGTACCGGCAGCGACGGGCAGCTCGAGCTCAAGTTCATTCCGCTCAATGCCGACTTCCAGAATGGCGACGAACTGGTGACTTCCGGGATCGACGGCATTTACCCGCACGGGCTGCCGGTCGCCGTCGTCTCCAATGTCGAGCGCAACGCCGCCTATCTCTTCGCGCGCATCACCGGCAAGCCCGTAGCCGGCGTCGCGAGTCATGGCCAGGTGCTGATTCTGAACCGGGATGTCAAGGTTCCGGAGCGCCCCGCGGAGGAAGAAAAGGCGACGCGCCCCAAAAAACCGCGCAGGGGCAACTGATGCAGCCGCGCGACGTCGCACCGCATGAAATCCTGCTCCCGGTCAGGCCGGCGTTCATCGCGTTCACGCTGATCGCGGCGCTGATCGTCAATTTTCTGCCCTGGCCGGAACCATTGGTCGCGGTAAAACCCGATTTCGTCGCGCTGGTCGTGCTCTACTGGTGCATCCAGCAGCCGCGCAAGCTCGGTTTCGCCGCGGCGTGGCTGATGGGCCTGACGATGGACATCGCCGACGGCAGCCTGCTCGGCCAGCATGCGCTGGCCTACTCGGTGCTCGCGTACGCCGGCATCGTGTTGCATCGCCGCGTGCTGATGTTCTCGATGCGAAACCAGATCCTCCATGTCATTCCGATCTTGCTGCTCAACGACCTGATCGTGCTGTTGATCCGCAGGCTCGCGGGCGACGATTTTCCGGGTCCCGGTTATTTCGCCGGCAGCCTCTTCGCCGGCGCGCTGTGGCCGGTGATGTGTTCTCTGTTCAAGCTGCCGCAGCGCCCGACGCCCAACCCCGGCGATGTCTGAACCCGCCATCAACCCGGGCGTCGAGCTGAGAAACTCGCGGCTCGAGCTCTATCGCTTCCGGCTGCGGCTCGCGCTCGCGTCGGGCTTCGTGCTGTGCATGTTCGGCCTGCTGTTCGCGCGTTTCTTCTACCTGCAGGTGGTGCAGCACGAGCACTACGCGACGCTCGCCGAAGCCAACCGCATTTCGATCGTGCCGATCGCGCCCAACCGCGGCATCATCGTCGACCGCAATGGCGTCGTGCTCGCGCACAATTATTCGGCCTACACGCTCGAGATTACGCCCGGCAAGGCCGGGGATGTCGACGCGCTGATCGATGAGCTCGCGACCGTGATCGAGATTACGCCCAAGGACCGGCGCCGGTTCAGGAAGCTCGCCGAGGAGAGCAAGAGCTTCGACAGCCTGCCGATCCGCACCCGCCTGTCCGACGAGGAGATCGCGCGCTTTGCCGCCAACCGCTACCGCTTTGCCGGCGTCGAGATCAATGCGCGGCTCTTCCGCCAGTATCCGCAGGGCGAGCTGTTCTCGCACGTGGTCGGCCATATCGGACGCATCAACAAGCGCGAAGTCGAACAGCTCGAAGCCGACGAACTCTATGCCAACTACCGCGGCACCGATTACATCGGCAAGACCGGGCTCGAGCAACGCTACGAGACCCATTTGCATGGCACGACGGGGGTCGAGCAGGTGGAAGTCGATTCCGGCGGCCGCGCGGTGCGCACGCTGTCGCGCTCGGCGCCGGTGTCCGGCAACAACCTGGTGCTCAAGCTCGACGCCGGGCTGCAGGAAGTCATCGACCGCGCCTTCGGCAACCGTCGCGGCGCGCTCGTCGCGATCGATCCCGCGACCGGCGGCGTGCTGGCGTTCGTCTCCAAGCCGGGATTCGATCCCAATCTCTTCGTCGAAGGCATCGATCCGCTGAACTGGAAAGAGCTCAACGAATCGCCCGACCGCCCGATGGTCAACCGCGCGCTCGCCGGCACCTATCCGCCGGGCTCCACCTTCAAGCCCTACATGGCGCTCGCGGCGCTGACCTACGGCAAGCGCCGCCCCGAGCAGGCGATCAGCGATCCGGGATTTTTCAATTTCGGGGGGCACACGTTCCGCGACGACAAGGTCGGCGGCCACGGTCTGGTCGACATGTACAAGTCAATCGTGGTGTCATGCGACACCTACTACTACATGCTGGCCAACGATCTGGGCATCGACAACATCTCGCGGTTCATGCGCCTGCTCGGTTTCGGCAGCCGCACCGGCATCGACATCAACGGCGAGGCGGCCGGCATCCTGCCTTCGCAGGAATGGAAAATGCGCCGCTTCAGGCAGAAATGGTACGCGGGCGAAACGGTCAGCGTCGCCATCGGGCAGGGCTACAACGCCTACACGCCGCTGCAGCTCGCGCAAGCGATGGCGACTCTGGCCAGCGGCCAGCTCTCCCGCCCGCACATCGTCGACTACATCGAGAACATCACCACGCGCAGCCGTACCGCGGCCGATGCGCCGCCGCCGCGCCCGCTCGAGGTCAGGCCCGAACACCTGCGCGTGATCAGGCAGGCGCTGGCCGGGGTCAACCAGGAAGGCACCGGCGCACGCGCATTTGCCGGCGCATCGTATGCGAGCGCCGGGAAAACCGGCACCTCGCAGGTCATCGCCCTCAAGCAGGGCGAGAAATACCACGAGGGCCGCACCGCCGAGCGTCACCGGGATCACGCGCTGTTCATCGCCTATGCGCCGGTCGACGCGCCGAGGATCGCGCTGGCGGTGGTGGTAGAGAATGCCGGTTTTGGCGCACGCGCCGCCGCCCCCATCGCGCGCCAGGTGCTCGATTACTACCTGCTCGGCAAACAGACCCCCGCGCCCAAGCCCGGCCAGGATGAAGGCGATGACACCGCTGATTAGACGCGCCACCCGTTTCCTGACGGCCCACGTCGACGCGCCGCTGCTCGGCGCGGTGCTGCTGCTGCTTGCGCTCGGACTGATCGTGATCTTCAGCGGCTCGAACCAAAACCCGCTGCGCGTCACCACGCAGGCGGCCAACATGCTGGTCGCGCTCGGCGTGATGTACGCGTTCGCCAATATTCCGCCGCATTACCTGATGCGGGCGGCGCTGCCGACTTATGTGCTCGGCGTGCTGCTGCTGGTAAGCGTTGCGCTGTTTGGCGACGTTGTCCACGGCGCGCGGCGCTGGCTGCACGTCGGGGTGACCCGCATTCAGCCGTCCGAGATCATGAAGATCGCGGTGCCGCTGATGCTGGCGTGGTACTTCGAGCGTTACGAGGCGACGCTGCGGGCGAAGAATTACGCTATCGCCGCGGCGCTGCTGGTCGTGCCAGTCGCGCTGATCGCGCGCCAGCCCGATCTCGGCACCGCGCTGCTGGTTTTTTCCGCGGGCTGCTACGCGCTGTTTCTTGCCGGCCTGTCCTGGCGCATCATCATCGGGCTCGTCGCCGCGGGTCTTTCCGCAATTCCTTTTGCCTGGCCTCTGCTGCACGATTACCAGCGCCAGCGTATCCTCACGCTGTTCGACCCGATGCAGGACCCGCTCGGCTCCGGCTATCACATCATCCAGTCGACGATCGCGGTCGGTTCCGGCGGCGTGATGGGCAAAGGCTGGCTGCAGGGCACCCAGACCCATCTCGATTTCATTCCCGAGCGCACCACCGACTTCATTTTCGCGGTCTATTCCGAGGAATTCGGCCTGCTGGGGAACACGCTGCTGCTGTTCCTGTTTCTGGTGGTAACCGCGCGCGGCCTGATGATTACCGGCAACGCGCCGACCCTCTTTACCCGGCTTCTGGCCGGCGCGATCACGCTTACGTTCTTCACCTATGCGTTCGTCAACATGGGCATGGTGAGCGGCATCCTGCCGGTGGTAGGCGTGCCGCTGCCGCTGATCAGCTATGGCGGAACTTCTCTCGTTACCATTTGTCTCGGGTTAGGGATTCTGATGAGCATCGAGACGCACAAGAAACTGGTGCAATCGTGAGGTCAGGCCGCAACGTGGCCACGGGGCTCATCCTGCTTGCCGTGCTCGCGGGCTGCGGCACCACCGCAAAACGCGAATCTCCCGCACCGGTCGCGCGCGCTCCGGATGGGGCTCCTCCCGCCTCCAGGCCCGCCACGCCACGCGGCGGCGGCTACTATCTCAACGATGGCCCGGGCGATAACCCGCCGCCCAATCTCGAGCAGGTCCCCGATGCGGTGCCGAAGCGCGAGCCTCTGCATCGCGGCACGATGCGGCCGTATATCGTGATGGGAAAAAACTACACCCCGATGACCCGGCTTGCGCCTTACAAGGCGCGCGGCACCGCCACCTGGTATGGCCGCCGCTATCATGGGCAGCAGACCTCGTCGGGCGAAATCTACGACATGTACCAGATGACGGCAGCACACACGACATTACCGATTCCCAGTTACGCGCGCGTCACCAACCTCGCCACCAATAAATCGATCGTGGTCCGCATCAACGACCGCGGGCCGTTTCACTCCGACCGGCTGATCGACTTGTCGTATACCGCGGCGTACAAACTTCGCCTGCTGGGCGGTGGCCAGGCACTGGTTGAAGTGGAAACGATCCTGCCCGATGCCGCACCAGTCGCGGGCGCGGGGGGCGCAGCGGGCTCGGCGGCGGCGCCGGAAGCGGCGCCGGAACCGGTCGTGGCCACGCCGGTGGTCGCCGTCACCGCCGAGCGCAAAGGCATGTTCCTGCAGCTCGGCGCCTTCGGCTCGCGGGATAACGCCGACAACTATCTGGCGCGGCTGCGCGCGCAGGTCGACTGGCTGGCGCCGGTGCTGCACGTCTATCGGAAGGATGGTTTGTTCCGCGTGCACGCCGGGCCGTACGCAACCCAGGCCGAAGCGCGCACCGCAGCCGACCGCATCAGCCAGGCGCTTGGCGTCGAGGCCATGGTGCTCGTGAGGTAGGATCAGCGGTCGGTCAGCCTGAAACTGATCGGCACGTCGGCCCACGCGGTAATCGGCTCTCCCGCCACGCGTGCCGGATCGAAGCGCCAGCCTCCGACCGCGCTGATCGCGGCCTGATCGAGCAGTTCGTGCCCGCTCGACTGGCGGAGTTCGATGCGTCCGGTGTTGCCGTCCGGCAGAATTTCCACGTGCAGCACCACGCGTCCCTCAACGCCCATGCGCCGTGCCTGCCATGGATAGGATGGCGGCGGATTGTGCAAATAGCGCGCAACATAATCCGGTTCGCTCGCGCGCGCCCTGGACACGGTGGCCAATTGAACCGGCGCCTCCGGCGCGGGAGCAGCAACGCGCGGCGCTTGATTCTCCGCTGCGCCATGCGCCGCGATGGGCGGGTTCGCAACGGGTTCGGGAACGGGAACGGGTTCAACGCGTGGTGCTGCCTTCGCCACAATGCGTTCGGGTCGAGGCACCGGCCGCAGTCTTCGCTCCCGGGTTACCGGTTTCTCTGCGCCCGCCGGTTCGTTTTGCACGGCGGCCAGCGTAACCCTGACCACAGTTGCGGGTGCCGGCCCGGTCCGCGGCTCGAATTCCATTCCGGTCCAATTCAGGACCGCCGCATGAACGGCCATGGATCCGGCCAATGCCAGCAGAAAACTATGCCGTGGTGACACCATAACTATAGGACATAGCGCGCCAGATCCTCGCTCTGCGCGAGTTCCCTGAGTTTGGCATCAACGTAAGCGGCATCGATGGCGATCGTCGTTCCGGAGTGCCGGGCGGCGTTGAACGATACCTCCTCGAGCAGCTTCTCCATCACGGTATAGAGGCGCCGCGCGCCGATGTTTTCAGTCTTTTCGTTGACCTGCCACGCGATTTCGGCAAGCCGCTTGATCGCGCTCGGCTGAAAATCGATCCTCACGCCCTCGGTCTCGAGCAACGAGGCATACTGGCGGGTCAGGCAGGCGTCCGTGTTGGTGAGTATCTGCTCGAAATCGCCGACGTTAAGGCTCGACAGCTCGACGCGAATCGGAAAGCGGCCCTGTAATTCCGGAATCAGGTCGGACGGCTTGGCGAGATGGAACGCGCCGCTCGCGATAAACAGGATATGGTCGGTCTTGATCATGCCGTACTTGGTCGAAACCGTCGTACCCTCGACCAGCGGCAGCAGGTCGCGCTGCACGCCCTGGCGCGATACGTCGGGGCCCGAGCCTTCGCTGCGGCTGGTGATCTTGTCGATCTCGTCGAGGAAAACGATGCCGTTCTGCTCGACGCTCGCCACCGCGCGCGACTTAAGGTCATCGTCGTTGACGAGCTTCGCTGCCTCCTCCTCGGTCAGCAGCTTCATCGCCTCGCGGATCCTGAGCTTGCGCGTTTTGCGCCGCGAACCGCCGAGGTTCTGGAACATGCCCTGGATCTGGGAAGTCAGATCCTCCATGCCGGGCGGGGCGAAGATTTCCATGTGCGCCTGCGGCGCGGTGACCTCGACTTCGATTTCCTTGTCGTCGAGCTCGCCTTCGCGCAGCTTCTTGCGGAATTTCTGCCGCGTCGTGTTGTCGCTTTCGGCCGCCGGGGCAAGGCCATCGCGGGCCGGCGGCAGCAACACGTCAAGGATACGTTCCTCGGCCTGATCCTCGGCCTGGTGCCGCACCTTGCGCGTTGCGTGCTCGCGCGTCTGCTTGATCGCCGTTTCGACCAAATCGCGGATGATGGTGTCGACATCGCGCCCCACGTAGCCGACTTCGGTGAACTTGGTGGCCTCCACCTTGATGAACGGCGCATCCGCGAGCCGCGCGAGCCGCCGCGCGATCTCGGTCTTGCCCACCCCGGTCGGCCCGATCATCAGGATATTTTTCGGCGTGATTTCCTGGCGCAAAGGCTCCGCCACCTGCTGCCGGCGCCAGCGGTTTCTGAGCGCGATCGCGACCGCGCGTTTCGCCGCATCCTGCCCGATGATGTGCTTGTCCAGTTCGTGGACGATTTCCTGCGGGGTCATTTGGCTCATTCAAGTACTTCGATCACGTGCTGCTGATTGGTATAGATGCACAGGTCCCCGGCGATGGTCAGCGCATGCTTGACGATTTCCTCCGGCGGCATCGGCGTGTGGTCGAGCAGCGCGCGCGCCGCGGCCTGTGCGTACGGCCCGCCGCTGCCGATCGCAACCAATCCCTGTTCCGGTTCGAGCACGTCGCCGTTGCCGGAGATAATCAGCGAACTCTGGCTGTCGCACACCACCAGCATCGCTTCGAGCCGGCGCAGGATGCGGTCGGTGCGCCAGTCCTTGGCGAGCTCGACCGCCGAGCGCAGCAGGTTGCCCTGGTGCTTCTCGAGCTTGGCCTCGAAGCGCTCGAACAGCGTGAACGCGTCCGCCGTGCCGCCGGCGAAACCGGCGAGTATCCGGTCTTCATACAGACGCCGCACCTTGCGCGCAGTGGACTTGATCACGACGTTGCCGAGCGTGACCTGGCCGTCGCCGCCAAGCGCGACGCGCTTGCCGCGCCGCGCCGAAATAATGGTGGTGCCGTGAAATTGCTCCATGCGTGGGCCCGATCGTTGAGTAATTATACCGGCACCATCACACCACGTGATCGGGTGCGAGTATGCACGGGTTGGAGGAGGTGCCGGTTTCGATCTGCACCGTCGCGTGCCCGATATGGAAACGCTCCTCGATGTGGCGGACGACGTGGCTGAAGAACTCGTCTCCCGGATGACCTGCCGGCATGACCAGATGCACGGTCAATGCAGTCTCCGTGGTGCTCATCGCCCAGATATGCAGATCGTGCACCTCCGTGACGCCCGGCAATCCGGTCAGGTAGCGGCGCACCTCCAGCGGGTCCACGTTCTCGGGTGCCGCGTGCAGGGCCAGCTTCACGGAATCGCGCAACAGCCGCCACGTGCTGATGCAGATTACCGTGACAATCAACAGGCTTGCGGCGGCATCCAGCCACATCCATGCCGTGTATGCCATGCCAATGCCCGCGACGACCACCCCGAGGGAGACACCCGCGTCAGCTGCCATGTGCAGGTAGGCGCCGCGGATGTTGAGATCACTCTTGCGTCCGGCCATGAAAAGCATTGCCGTGCCGGCGTTGATCGCAACCCCCAGGGCCGCCACCCAGATCACGAGAGGCGCGTTAACCGCGCCGTGGCCCTGGAAGCGCAGAATGGCCTCCCACGCGATACCGCCGGTGGCAACCAGCAACAGCATGGCGTTGGCTAACGCTGCCAGCACCGTCGAGCCGCGCAGCCCGTAGGTAAACCGCGTTGAAGGCGGTCTGCGCGCAAGCGCCGAGGCCCCCCACGCGAGCGCGAGACCCAGTACGTCGCTGAAATTGTGGGTTGCGTCGGCGATCAGCGCAAGCGAACCGGCCATGACGCCGCAAATCCACTCCACCAGAACAAAAAGCGCGTTCAGCACAATACCGATCGCGAAGGCACGGCCCGCGCCCGGGGCTTGCCCGTGCCGGTGACGGTCGTGGTCGTGGGAATGCGGGTGCATGCGGGAATTCGCGGCCTATGACTCCAGTCCACTCTATATCGAAGCGGGGCCTTGCGCCACCCCGGGGGAAAGTTAGCGGCGCGGTGTGAACGCGAATACCATGATCGCGAGCGCGGTCATTACCCACACGATCGCGGGACCCGAAGGCCAGTCGGACAACGCCGATACCACCAGGCCGAGCGCATAGCCTGCCGCGCCGAGTGCATACCCGACGACCAGGCGCGCGCGCGCGAGGCGCCGCGTTGCAAGCGCCGGCACTATCAGCGTCGCGAACACGAGGTAGAGGCCGACCAGCTGTACTGATGCGGTGACCGCGCACGCGAACAGCAGGTAGAAGCCGATGCTGCCGACGCGTTCGCCCAGCGCAAGCCAGACGGCCAGGATTGCGGCGTAAGCCAGCGCAACGGGAACGAGCCTCCCCGGGTCAACCCACAAGACCTGCCCGACCAGCAAGTCCTTCAGGTGCTCGGCACCCTGCGGGTTGGCTGCGAGCACGATCAGCGCGCCGCTGGCGGCAAGAACGAAGGTGACGCCGATCACCGCTTCCTGCACTTCCGGCCAGCGCTTTTCGGTCCAGGTCAGCAGCAGCGCGCCGGCCAACGCGGCCGTCAGCGCCGATACCTGCACCGCCCAGCCCCGCGGCTCGAAACCGAGCCAGTCGGCGCCAATCACGCCAAGCCCGGCGATCTGCGCGATCGCGAGATCGATGAACACGATGCCGCGATTCAACACCTGGATGCCGAGCGGCACGTGCGTCGCGGTCACGAGCAGGCCGGCGATGAGCGCCGGCCAAAGGATGCTGAAATCGATCGCCGCCGGGCTCATTTCGCCACCGCGAGCAAACGCGCCAGGGTGTCGTCAAACAGGCCGAAGAGGTCCTTCGCCTGGTCGGTTCCGCCGACGGTGAAAGGCAGGGTAACCGCTGGAATCTTGGCGCGCTCCGACAGCCACTGCGCCGCGCGCGGTTCGTTATAGGCGGCGCGCACCACGGCCTTGACCGGGTCCTTCCCCAGGCGCGCGAGCAGCTCGCTCAAATGTGCGGTGGTCGCCGGCAAACCCGGTTTGGGCTCGAGGCTTCCCACCTCGCGCATCCCGAGCCACTGCCCAAGGTAGGTCATGTTCTTGTGATAAACGACGATCGCCATGCCTTTGAGCGGCGCTGCTTCCTTCTCCCAGCGCGCGATCGCCTGTTGCCAGCGCTCAAGGAACGCCTTGGAGCGTGCATGGTATTGGCCTGCCTCCGGCGGATCGAGTTGCGCCATGCGCGCGCTCAGCGCACCTGCAACCTTCGCGATGTTGCGCGGGTCCAGGTGGACATGCGGGTTGCCCTGCATGTGCACGTCGCCCATCGAGCGGTCGGCGTGCGTCGGCACTTCCAACATTACCACCTGCCGCGCCGCCTCGAAGTAGCCCGGCTGCCCGACCCGTACCCTGGGATTGCCTGCCTGCGTCAGTACCATCGGCAGCCAGCCGACTTCGAGATCAGCGCCGGTGCACACCACCAGATCGGCGCTGCGCGCGCGCGCGATCAGGCTCGGCCGCGCTTCAACGTGATGCGGATCCTGCAGTGCAGTGGTCGCGACATACACGTTAACCTTGTCACCGCCGAGTTCCTTCGCGAGCGCGCCCCACTCCGGTGTGCACGCGAAAACATTGAGCGCCGCGAACGCCGGTGGCGCCGCCAGCAATACCAAGGTCAACAGAATCAATCCTGGCCATTTTTTCATCGCAGCATCCTTTTTGTGTCAGGCGCGCATCAGAATTTGTGAGCGCCGTGCGCGCCGAGACTGTAGATGTATTGCACGAATGCCTGGTTGTCGGTCACACCCAGCCGCGACTTGTCCGATGCGAACTGCAGCCGCAGGCGGCTGAACTCGGTCAGGCTCCAGTCGAACATCACGGTGTTGCGCGTAGGGTTGTGACTGGCGAGCACCGGGAAATCGGCGGCAACCGGCCCGAGTCCGTTCAATACGATGCCGTTCGCCACCGTGCCGTAGCGCAGCGTGTCGTAGCGGTAACCCACGCGCCAGCGCGGATAGAACTGCCACACGCCCTGCAGGTACCATCCCGACTGGCTGGTCCGCAGATAATCGGTGAACGTCGCGCCGAACTGCGGTAGCCCCTGCGCGGTGTCGTCGTAAGTCAGCGCTCCGTCCTGCTTCAACCGGAAATACTCGCCCTGCAGCTTGAAGTTGCGATCGCGCGCATTGCCGTTCGGCGCCCACTTCAGCACCGCGTCCGCAACCCACAGCCGGGCGTTGCCGGTGAAGCTGTTGGTGACGCCGCCGCCGAGCGTATCGGTGTCCTGATAGCTGCGCGCATTCGGCGACATTTTCAGATACGAGGCGCCGGCGCGCCATGCAGTGCTTGCGCCGATATCCCCGCCGAGGTGGCCGAAGAGTGCACTTCCGCCGATACCGTTCTTGTTGCGGTCGCTACCTGGGAATGTGTCGCCGCTCGCCAGCTCGGCACCCACTTCGACGAACAGATCCGTTGGCGCGACCCACCTGAGCTGCACGCCGTCCTGCCCAAGCCGGCCGCCGAGAAACGCCTTGTACGGCAGCGGCGCGTCCTGGAAATCCCATGCGTGCTGGTGCTGCTCATTCTGGTAACCAAGTCCCGAAAGGAATCGTCCGCCCTTGACGGTAAGTCCGTGCGGCAGGGCGAGCGTCTGAAAATACGCCTCCTCCACCGACATCCCGCCTTCGGGCGCCAGCGCAGCGATCGCCACACCGCGAAAATAGGGATCGATGTTGGCCGACATGACGAGCTCGGTCTCCGCCAGCCCGAAGCTGCGCTTGGGCGGCCCTACTTCGCCGCCCGACGGTGTAAACCCGGTAATCTGGAACTGGTTCGGGTCTTGCGACGTTCTGGCGTAAGTGCCTTGCAAGATCAGTGACACCGCCGGGTTGAAGGCATTCTCGCCGCCGCGAGCCGGCGCGGCCTGAGCCACGGCGGTTTCCGCTTTCGCCGCGCTTTGTTCGGCCTTGGTCGCGGTGGTTGCCGCTTTGCTCGCCGTGGATTCGGCTTTGCCGGCCCTGGCCTCCGCTTCGGTGAGCCGCTTTTCGAGAGTCCGGATGCGTTTCTCGTACGCATCCTTCATCTGCCTGATTTCCTCGCGGATCTTCGCGAACTCGGCGTCCTGCGCAAACGCCGGACCTGTATATGCGAGAGCAATCGCCGCGGCGATCAAATTCCGTTTGAACACGTGAGTTCTCCTCTAACTCCAAACACAACAGGAAACGGCAACTGCGGTCAGCAGTTGCCTCCCATGCAATGTCAGAGGAGAACGGGGGGGCCGCGCGAAGCGGGAACGACTAAGTTTGCAGGAAAGGCGGGGGGAAAATTGTTGGTGCTGAGTTCAACGGTATTCGCGGCAATCCGCAACGCCAGCGCGGCAGAGCTGACGGTCCCGAGTATCTGGGCAAACGCGATGTGAAAGTCGCACAGCCCGGACTGTGAACTCTGCTTGCCGTCATCGTGCTGCTGCGACTGGACTGGCAAATGGTCCTGGATGTGCCGTACCTGATGCGTAAACGCGCCGTGCTGCGCCGCGAGCAGCAATGCTGCCAGCGCAATCTGCAACAAGCCGCGCTTCAGGATCATTTGGTCATACCCGCAGTTGGCCGACAACCGTTCAGTCCGCGCGAATTAGAGCACAATCCATGACCGGTTGCAAAAGCTGCCCTGTTGGCAGTCAGCGAGTGCTATATACTCTTCAGACCCGCCTTGTCTTGCTGACCGCCAGCGATCGCGTCATGAAGCAAGTCCTGTTGGTTTTGATCAAGTGCTACCAGCTGTGTTTCAGCCCGTTTTTCGGCGGGCAGTGCCGCTTCTACCCGAGTTGCTCGGCGTACGCGGCTGAAGCGATCGACACCCACGGCGCGCTGCGCGGCACGTGGTTCGCGCTCCGGCGTTTGCTGCGCTGCCACCCGTGGCATCCCGGCGGCGTGGATCCAGTGCCACCGGCGCGTTAGGCCCCGCCCGCCACGCGGCAGATAAATCCTTTTAGATACTCGCCTTCGGGAAAATTGAGCGCGACCGGATGGTCGGTTCCCGCGCTCAACTGCTCGACGATCTGCGCGTCGACGCCTGCGTCGAGCGCGGCTCCCGCGACGATTTTCTGGAATAGATCGCGCGATACGCCTCCCGAGCACGAAAACGTGAACAACAATCCGCCGGGGCGCAACAGCTTGAACGCAAGCAGGTTGATATCCTTGTAGGCACGCGCCGCCTTGTCGGCGTGTGCCGAGGTCGGTGCGAATTTCGGCGGATCGAGCACGATCAGATCGAAGCTGCGCGCCTGGTCGCGCAGCTTGCGCAGCAGCTGGAACACGTCGCCCTCGATCGATTCGGCCCGCGGCAGCTGATTGAGCGCAACATTGCGCGCCAGCAACCCGAGCGCCGGGCCCGAGCTGTCGATCGCGGTCACGGCCGTGGCGCCGCCGATGAGCGCGTTCACCGTAAAGCCGCCGGTGTAGGCGAAGCAGTCGAGTACCTCGCGCCTCGCGGCGAGCTCGCGCAGCCGCAGCCGGTTGCCGCGCTGGTCGAGATAAAAGCCGGTCTTGTGGCCGTGCGGGACGTCGACCCCGAACGTTGCACCCGCTTCATCGACGGTGACCTGTGCCGGCGGCGCCGCGCCGCGCAACACCCCGATCCTCGGTTCAAGTCCTTCCAGCGCGAGCATGTCCGCGTCCGAGCGCTCGAAAATGGTCTTCGGCCGCACCACGGTTTCGATCGCATCGGCGAGCGCATCGCGCCAGCGCATCGCGCCGGCGCCCGACAATTGCAACACGACGATCCCGCCGTAGCGGTCGGCCACCACGCCCGGCAAGCCGTCCGACTCGGCATGCACGAGCCGCACAGCGTCACTCACTGGCAGCAAACGCGCGCGCAGCGCCAACGCACGTTCGATGCGGCCACGAAAGAAATCGGCGTCGATTTCACGCTGCGCCCAATCCCACACGCGCGCAACGATCTGGGATTGGGGACTGTAGGCGGCGACGGCGAGGAACTCGCCGGTGCTCGCGTGTATCTCTATCGTTTCCCCGCTCCCGGGGCTGCCGGTGACTTTCGCAACCGCGCCCGAAAACACCCACGGGTGACGGCGCTTGAGTGACTTCTCGCGGCCGGGCTTCAGGATCAGTTTATGCACGAAGGAAGATCCTGCGTTTTGGCGGCTAACTTTTCTTCTTCGCCCGGGGATGCGCGGCGTCGTAAACCTTCGCCAGGTACTGAAAATCGAGATGCGTATAGATCTGCGTCGTCGAAATGCTGGCATGTCCCAGCATTTCCTGCACCGCGCGCAGGTCTCCGCTCGACTGCAGCACGTGGGATGCGAACGAGTGGCGCAGCACATGGGGATGCACGTTGCTGTTCAGCCCGAGCTGCAGGGCCCAGCGCTTGATGCGGTACTGGACCCCCCGCGGCGTGAGCCGCGCGCCGCTGCGGTTGACAAACAACGCCTCGCCGCCGGCTTTGACCAGCGGCGCGCGCGCCCCGAGCCACGTCTGCACGGCGCGCAACGCGTGGCCGCCGACGGGTATCACGCGCGTCTTGCTGCCTTTGCCGGTCACGCGCACCGTCGCATCGCCGAAGTTGATGTCGGCCGGCGCGAGGCTGGTCAGCTCCGACAGGCGCAGGCCCGACGAATAAAACAGCTCGAAAATCGCCTTGTCGCGTGCCGCGAGCGCATCCCCGCCCGGTATATCCATCAGCCGTCCCGCCTCGTCGGGCGACAGCACCTGCGGCAGGATTTTCTTCGACTTGGGCGCGCGCAGCCCGAGGCACGGATTATGGGTATAGCCGTGATCGCGCGCGAGGTAGCGGTAAAATCCGCGCCACGCCGAGAGCATGCGCGCCAGGCTCCTGCCATCGAGCCCGCGCGCGTGCGATTGCGAGACGAAGCGGCGGATATGGTGGTCTTGCAGCTTGGCGAGCGGGACCCCGGCGGCGAGCGCGAGCAGCGCGTTGATGTCGCGCCCGTAGTTCATAACGGTGTGCTTGCTCAGGCGCCGTTCATTGGCAAGGTGCCCGAGATAGTCGCGCAGAAGCTTGTTCACGCCTCACGCCTCACCGGCACCTCAAGCATCATGTCAGATAGCGTGCCAACGCCGCCGAACCGATTTCGCCCAGCCGTTTCAGATACAGCGTGCCCATTTCGGGGTAGAACCGCCGGGCGTCTTCGCTCGCCATCGCCAGCAGTCCGAATGCCTGGCCGTTTTTGAGCGCGACGTAGGCGAACGAGCGCAGCCGGGCCGCTTCCTCGCCGAACCATTCTCCCGTATCCACCATGGCGTGCGTGCCACAATAGGGATTGGACAGGCTCGCCGCGAACTCGCGCGCCGCCGCGCTGACGGCGTCGAACTCGGGCAACTGCGGGTGCGCGCCCTGGGGCCACAAACGCAACACCGTGTGTGGGACCGCGAAATCCTCGCGCAGGTTGAAATACAACGCCTCGATCGCGGCGTCGGCGTCACGCGCCGCGACCAGCGCCAGCGTCAGGCGATGCAGTTTCTCGCCGATCGCGTCATTTTCCTCGCCGTACTCGATCATCTCGCGCAGCTTGCCTTCAAGCTGCCGCGCCTTTTCGCGCAGCGTCAGAATCTGCCGCTCGCTGATCGAAATCGCGCGGCCGCCGTGCGGGTGCGAAACGAAAATCGTCGACAGCATATCGGCATATTGCTCGAAAAATTCGGGGTGCTGCTTGAGATAGTTTGCAACCGCGTCAGGTGTCATAACGCCGCCTTTTTCAGAGTTCCAGTTGTCAGGCGCATTTTCACACATCCTTGACCATGATGTAATCGTCCATCACGAAGCCGCCGCCGATGTCCTTCACCACCGCCTCGGCAATGCGAAAGCCGTACTTCCGGTAGGCTGCGATCGCAGTAGCGTTGTGCTTGTTGACCGCCAGCACGAGCGTGGTGCAACCATGCGCCCGCGCAATTCCCAGCACGCGGTCGAGCAGCATGCCGCCGTAGCCCTTGCGCTGCTGGTCGTGATGCACGTAGAGCTTGTCGAGCTTCATCTCGCCCGGGGTTGCGGTCAAAAAGCAGGAAGAGAATCCCATCATCATGCCGTTGACGAGCAGCTTGTCCCACCACGCCTCGCCGCTCGCCAGCTCGGCGCGGATGATCTCCGGATCGTAGCGTTGTGCGAGCATATATTCTATCTGCGCCCTGCTGATGATCGGGGCGTAATGCGGGTACCAGATTTCCCGCGCCAGCGCCGATATCGCCGCCGCGTCCTCCCGCGCGACGCTCTTGACCGATCTCCCGCTGCCCGTCTCACTCATAGGGACTCCGCTCTCCCGCCGGCCGCGTCTTGAAACGCTTGTGCAGCCAGTAATACTGTTCCGGCGCCTCGCGCACGCGCGCCTCGATAAATGCATTCATGCGCCGCGCGTCGGCCTCGGCATCGCCGCCCGGATAATCAAGCCACGCCGGGTACAGTCGCGCCACGTAGCCGGCGCCGCCCGGCAGCTGGCGCGTGACGCATGGCACGATCGCCGCACCGGCCAGCCGCGCGATGCGCGCCAAAGCGGTAATGGTCGCGGCCCGCACCCCGAAAAACGGCGCGAACACCGAGTCGCGGCTGCCCAGGTCCATGTCCGGCAGGTAGTAGAACGGCTCGCCGTTTTTCAGCGACCGGATCATCGGCCGGATGCCGTCCTGGCGCGCGAAAAGCCGGGTCTGCCCGAAACGCGTGCGGCCGTGGATCAGGATGGCATCGGCCGCCGCACTTTTCTGGCGGCTGTAGACGGAATTCAGGCGAAACTCGGCGGCGAGCCGGATGCCGCCCATGTCAAGCCCGATGAAATGCGGCGCGAGCAGGATCACCGGCCGGTTTTCGATGCCGCGCCAATGCTCGAGTCCTTCGACCTGCACCAGTTTGCACACCTGCTGCTTCGAGCCCCACCACAGGATGCCGTGTTCGAGCAGGCTGCGCCCGAAAGCGCGGAAATGCCGCCGCGCAAGGTCGCGGCGCACGGCATCGGACAGCTCGGGAAAGCACAGCCTGAGATTGGTGAGCACCACGTGGCGCCGCGCGCGCGCCAGCGCATACAGCAACCCGCCGAGCGCCGCGCCGACGCGCGACAGCACCGCGAGCGGCAGGAAATGCAGCAGCCAGATCAGCCCCAGGCCGAGCCGCACCATCACTTTTCGCTCACCCGGCTCACGAATTGGGCTTCAGGATACACGCGCGATTTGATATAGTACGCCGTTTTTTCACTTTTGCAGGGCAAACCATCATGAGCGATTTTCTTTTTACGTCTGAATCCGTGTCCGAAGGCCATCCCGACAAGGTCGCGGACCAGATTTCGGATGCCGTTCTCGACGCTATCTTAGCCCAGGACAAACACGGCCGTGTAGCCGCCGAGACGCTGGTCGCCACCGGCCTGGTGGTGATGGCGGGTCAGATTACCACCAGCGCCAAGGTCAGCTACAGCGAAGTTGCGCGCGACATCATCAGAAAGATCGGCTACGACGACTCTGCCATCGGCTTCGATTATCGCAGTTGCGCGGTACTCACCGCCTATGACGCGCAGTCCGTCGACATCGCGCAGGGCGTGGACGAAGGCAAAGGCCTCGACCTCGAGCAGGGTGCCGGCGACCAAGGCCTGATGTACGGCTTTGCCTGCGACGAAACGCCGCAGCTGATGCCGGTGCCGATTTACTACTCGCACCGCCTGATGGAACGCCACGCCGAATTGCGGAAGGACGGCCGCCTGCCGTGGTTGAGGCCTGATGCCAAGTCGCAGGTCACCGTGCGCTATATCGGCGGTAAGCCGACCCAGGTCGAGACCGTCGTGATCTCCACCCAGCACCACCCCGACGTCACTCACGCGCAGATCGAGGAAGCGGTGATCGAGGAAATCGTCAAACCGGTGTTCCCCAAGGAGATGCTGCGCGCCGACACCAAGTATCTGATCAACCCGACCGGGCGCTTCGTGATCGGCGGCCCGATGGGCGACACCGGCCTGACCGGACGCAAGATCATCGTCGATACCTACGGCGGCTATTCGCGCCACGGCGGAGGCGCGTTCTCGGGCAAGGATCCGTCGAAAGTCGACCGCTCGGCGGCGTACGCGGCACGCC
>Ga0082335_1002655_pt1 | contig 32573 bp, 23 predicted proteins | sample Subgrocontami58m_FD_72375 | JGI IMG/M metagenome (GOLD analysis project Ga0082335, IMG submission 72375) | Subsurface groundwater microbial communities from S. Glens Falls, New York, USA - GMW37 contaminated, 5.8 m (SPADES assembly) (version 2) ... | reverse complement strand
CGCATTCCAAAGGCCGCGCCTTTGGCGGGGTCCAGGGGCAGCGCCCCTGGTCGGGTTCCGGGGCAAAGCCCCGCCATACTCCCACCCATCCGGTGGGCCAACCCCAACTCAGAACCGGTAGCCGATACCGGCTCCAACCACGAATGGATTGAGCGCAGTCTTGGCCTTCACCGCGCCGCCATTGATGCTGGCCGTGGTGTTGACGAAGATCTGCTTTACATCGAAGTTCAGGAACCAGTGCCCGGAAACATTGTAGTCAAACCCAGCCTGGATCGCGGCGCCGACGTTGTTTTTCATGGCCAACTGGTTGATCGCACCGCCGGATGGGCTGCTGCTGTAGAAGAACGACACGTTCAGGCCCGCCCCGATATAGGGGCTGAAGCGTTCCTTCGGCATGAAGTGGTATTGCAACAGCAGGGTGGGTGGCAGAACCCAGGTGCTGCCGACATTGACACTGCCGTTCGGCGCCAGGGCGGAATTCTTCGCATAGAGCGTGTGTTTGGTCGTCGCGGCGATCAATTCGACCGCGACATTGTCGGTCAGGAAGTACGAAAAATCTAGCTCCGGAGCCGCGGCGTTGGACGTTTCGACCTTGCCGCCGATGGCGGAGATGGAACTGCTCGAATTCAGCGGAATGACGCCGATCGCGCGGGCCCGGATCATGAATGTCCCGGCCTGTTTGCCCACCGGTGGCTCGTCCATGGTTTGCGCCATGGCCGGCCCCAGGCCCGCGACGGCGGCCAGAAGGGTTGCGGCAAGCAATATTGTTTTCATCGTCATTCTCCAGCGATCCGGCCGCACGGGCAGCTGTCGTACCGCATCGGCAACCCCTCGCGCGGACATCGCGCGACGAGGGAACCCTCCGCCTGGACGTGGAACGAGGCTTTGACTCAGGTCAAAATTATCCGCCGGGCCGTCATCGCACAGTCAATGTTGCATGGAAGCAACACCGTGCTCGCCGACATGCGAAGCGACCGCACTCGGGCTCAGCCGCAGGCGTTGCCGCGCAGGGTGAAGCCACGGACCAAGCCCTCCGCCACGGCAACCGTCGTTTCGCAGGCCAGATTGATGACCTGCGGGGGGAACCCGCCCATGCCCCAGCCACCATACGGCCCGAACGCATACATTGGAGCCCCGGGAATCACCTCGACCCGGCGTTCCTCAAAGGCGAGGTACTTGACCCCTCCTGTCTCATAGGTGCGGTTCGGCACACCGAGCGCCAGTACCAGATCGGTTTCCGACCGCCCGATGAACTGGTTCAGGTAGGTCTGGCGCGCCACATAGTTATTGACGCAACCCAGCAGCAGACAAGCGGTCACGAACAGAACAGAAAGGCGCATCATCGTCTCCCATGGGCTCGCCGCGTCACACGAGATCGGCCGGCGGCAACCACAGGACCTGACCAATCCGGTCCGCGCCCGACGCAACCATCGCCAACCGGTCAAAGCCCAGCGCTATGCCGGACGATGATGGCATGCCGTGGGCAAGAGCGGCGAGAAAATCCTCGTCCATTGGCCAGTCCGGCCCATACAGCGCGTGGCGGCGCGCGCGATCATGCAGGAAGCGGGCACGCTGCTCCACCGGATCGGTCAGCTCGACGAACGCATTGGCGAGCTCCACGCCACAGACGAACAGTTCAAACCGTTCGGCGACGCGCGGGTCGGCCGGATCGCGACGGGCGAGCGCGGCCTGGGCCGCAGGCCAGTGGGTGAGGAAGGTGGGATGGTCGCGGCCGATCCTGGGTTCGATGCGCTCCAGCAGCAGGCGGAAGAACAGATCCTCCCAGGTTTCGTCCGCGCGCAAGCGGACATTGGCGGCGGCGGCCAGACCAGGGGCGTCGTCTTCCGTCGCCAGCACATCCGCGCCCACGTAGCGCTGAAAGGCCTCGGCGACGGTCAGCACTTCGACCCGTGACAGATCGGTGGTGACCCCGCGCGAAGAAACCACGGGCGGCAGCACAGCGCGCAGGAAGGCGATGGTTTCTTCGATCAGCGACACCATGTCGGCGCCCGGGCGATACCATTCCAGCATGGTGAATTCGGGGGCATGCAAGGCGCTGCCCTCGCCATTACGCCAGACGCGGGCGAGTTGGAAAATCGGGCCCGCGCCCGCGACCAACAGGCGCTTCATCGCCAACTCAGGGCTGGTGTGCAGCCAAAGACTTTCCTGGGTCCCATCGGGGTGCTGACGCCGTGTCGCGAAGGCGGTCAGATGCACCTCTTCTCCGGGAGATGGGACGGCATAGGGCGTTTCGACCTCGGTATAGTGGCGGTCGGCAAAGAACGCCCTTGTGGCGCGGGTCAGGGCGGCGCGTCGTTGCAGGAACGGCAACCGGTCGGCAAGGCTGTCGGGGTGCCAGATGGGGGTGGGCATGCGGGCACGGTACCGCATCAAGCCTCTTGGGACCATGGTCGGGGAACCGGCCGGAGAACGCCCCCCGTCTCACACATGCTGACAAGATCGAGCCTTGCTCCTATGAAAAGCGCCATGCCAACTCCAGGGCCCGCCGAACGCCCGACCCTGCGAGACATCGCCGGGCTCGAGGCCGCCGCCTTCACCGATCCGCGCCTGCGCGCGCGCCTGAGCGCAGTGGCTCAGCGTTACGCGATTGCGATCACCCCGGCCATGAGCGCCCTGATCCAGGCTCCAGACGATCCGATCGGGCGCCAGTTCATCCCCGATCCAGACGAACTCGACACCGCGCCGCACGAGCACCCGGATCCGATCGGCGACGACGCGCTGTCCCCGGTCAAGGGGGTCGTGCACCGCTATGCCGATCGCGCCCTGCTGAAACCGCTGTTGATCTGCCCGGTCTATTGCCGGTTCTGCTTCCGCCGGGAGCATGTCGGCCCCGATGGCGGTCTATTGACCGAAGCGGAACTGGCCGCCGCCTATGCTTGGTTCGCGGGCCATCCGGCGATCCGGGAGGTCATCCTGACCGGCGGCGACCCGCTGATGCTCTCGCCCCGCCGCCTGACCGCGATCGTGGCGGCGCTGTCCGCCATCCCCCATATCGAGACGATCCGGATCCATAGCAGGGTGCCCGTCGCCGAACCGGATCGTATGACGGACGCCCTGGCGCGGGCGCTGGAAACCGACCGCTCCATGTGGCTGGTCGTACACGCCAACCATGCGCGCGAGTTCACCACGCAGGCCCGGGCGGCATTGCGGCGTGTGCAGGCGCGGGCGGTTCCGGTGCTGGGCCAATCGGTTCTGCTGCGCGGCGTGAATGACAGCGAAGCGGCGCTGGAGGCGCTGTTCCGGGCCATGCTGGCGGCGCGCGTGAAGCCCTATTACCTGCACCAATTGGACGCGGCGCCTGGAACCGCGCGGTTCCATGTCCCGATCGAGGAAGGTCGGCGACTGCTGGCGGGTCTGCGCGGGCGTGTCACTGGCCTGGCCTGGCCGACCTATATTCTTGATATTCCTGGCGGATATGGCAAAGTTCCAATCGGGCCGGATTATCTGAACCCGCCCGATACGGTGCGCGACCCGTCCGGTCGGGGGCACGCCTACGGGGCGTAGGACCGGGCTTCCGAGCCTCCCCGTTGTGCGGGACACCTCTTCCCAGCCCCCCGCCCTTGGTGCAAATGCGGGGAAGGCACCCGTCCTTAATGAAATCCCATTCCGAAGGAAACGTCATGAACGCTCCCGATCGTCTGCGCGCCCTGTTGGCCGCACCTGACTTTGTCGTGATGCCCGCCATATGGGACGGGCTGACGGCCAAGCTCTCCGCCACCGCCGGTTTCAAGACCGCGTTTCTCTCCGGCTCCTGCGTCGCGGCCAGCCGCCTCGGTGGACCCGACCTCGATCTGGTGTCGTTCGGCGAAATGTTCGACTCATTCACCATGGTGCATAACGCGGCGCCGGAGACGCTTATCCTGGCGGACGGCGATCACGGCTACGGCAATGCCATGAACGTGCAGCGCACAGTGCGGGCGTACGGACGCGCTGGCGCCGCGGCGATCCTGATCGAGGACAAGATCACACCGCGAGCCCTGACGGCCGCCGGCAAGCCCTGTCTGCCGCGCGAGGAAGCACGAATGAAAATCCGCGCCGCCGTGCAGGCCGCGAAGGAGTCGGGCATCCTGATCCTGGCCAGAACCGATTGCCGCCCAACCCAGGGAATCGACGAAGCCGTCGCCCGCATCGAGATGTACGTCGAGGAAGGCGCTGACATCATGTTCCTCGATTCCCCCGCCGATGAAGCGGAAGTGAAGCGCGCCGTCGCGGCCGCCAAGGGCCGGCCGTCCTTTGCCGTGCTGTCCCCGGGCGCACCCCGGGCTACACCGTCTCAGACCGAGGCCGCCGCGCTTGGCTTCAAGATCGGCACCTACCCGACCGGACTGCTGTCCCCGGCCGCCGCTGGCATGAAGGCCGGCTTGGCAGCCCTGGTCGCCGGGGAAGCCGGGGCGGCAAGCGCGCTGCCACCAGCGGAATTGCGCGCAACCTTGGGCTATCAGGACTATGACGACCACGCGAAGCAGTTCATCGTCGGCGCCTGATACCGGTCGACCCTATCGTCGACTGGTATGCGCGCAGGGTTGGTGTGGCGGCTGCGCGCGAAATCAATGCGCGCAGGGTTGGTGTGGCGGCTGCGCGCGAAATCAATGCGTGCAGGGTTGGTGTGGCGGCTGCACGCGAAATCAATGCGTGCAGGGTTGGTGTGGCGGCTGCACGCGAAATCAAAGAAATACCAACCTGTCCGCGCGGGGCGGCGATCCGCGCGGACAGGTTCACTTTGGCGGATCGAGCTGTTCCATCAGCGCAAGGCCTTCCATCGCCAAGCCATACCCCAGCAGATCCTGCATGCGCTTTTTCAAATACTCGGTGAACATCAGCCGCGTGTAGCGCAACAGCAGGGTTGGCTTCTGGGTCAGGATTTCCGCGTGCTCCCAGGCACGGGCGAGAACCTTGTCCGGCGGCAGGATTTCCGCGACCAGGCCCAGGTCCTTGGCCTCCTGCGCCGACAGAGTTTGGCCGGTCAACAGGAAGTACCGGCCACGATTCATACCCATCAGCAGCGGCATGACGATATGCATGCTATCCCCCGGCAACATGCCGGACATGAAATGCGCCGAGTCCTGGAACGCCGCGGTATCAGCAGCCAATACGATGTCTGACAGCAACGGAATCTCGCAGTGTCGCCACGCGGGTCCGTTGATCGCCGAAATCACCGGAACCTCGATATTCAGCAGGTTCATCAGCAGTGCACGTCCCTCCCAGTGCACCCGGTCAAACGCATTCGCGGTGATGCCCTGGGTCAGTGACCGAGTGCCGACACTGGCGCGGATACCGGAGAATTCGTCGCCGGTGCCGGTCAGGATGACCACCCGGTTTTCCCGATCGCGGCCAATATCGGCGAAGGCGTCCGGCAATTCACCATGCGGAACCAAGCCCCAGCGCAACGGGCCGTTATCGGTATGGAACCGCATCTCCAGAATGCCGTTTTCCCGGCGCATATGGATGCAGGAGTATTTCGTGGCGTAACTGTCGAAGCCGCTCATGGCACGCTGTCTTCCCGGATGTTTGGTCGTGCCCGATTAACGGCCGAACCGCCACCGGCATCAAGCGACACCGCCCGAGCGGCAGATCGACGCGCCCCTCTGAGACGCTGCCCCTCTAGTCTTCCCCCTGTGCCGCGCGCGCCCTGGCCATCCCGCGGCAGCAATTCTAATTATGGCCGAACGAGACATTCTCCTCGTCAGACTCGGCCTTGCCCCGGGTTTCATCGCACCGTTTTCGACTGTGGGTGTGCGGTTTTGATGTTCGAATCGGGGGTCATTGGGATGGAGCAGGGATACTGGGGCAAGGGAACCGGTTGATTGTTTACTTTTTGTTCTAGGCTGGGCGCGGTATCGGTGGCAAGAAAAAAGTTGATTCCGGCGATAAGATGCGGGCTTTTGGGGTCGAAACCCTCGGGTTGCCCTCGGGTTTACGCTGTTTTGCCTGGATTTTGGGCAATGGTTAACAAAAACCCCAAATGGTTAATCTAGTGCGAAACTGGCTGTTGGCGATTTTCACCAAAGCTCACATCCGAGTTTCGGATTGGGTTGTTAGCCTCTGATACGACGGAATTTATCGGACTTCTTAAGATTCTACTTTAAGTATGGATTTTTAGTAATCCGTTCCGTTCAGGCGCGGATAAGGGGGGTTTTCGTTACGAAACAATGCGGGACTCGGGGGGTATTGTTCCGGTCCCATGCGGTTAACCCAGTCGTTAATGATTGCGTGCGGATTGGGCAGGTGGCTGCTTTCGAGGCAGGTCGGACAGGTCAGCGTTGGATGGGCCTGGGTGTGACCGCTCCGGGCCATAATGAAAACCGCTGATCCCGCTGGTCATCCCCTTGGGCTTATCCCCCGGGGCTTGACGCTCCCCTCCCGGGCACGCTGTCCTGTGAGCAGCCAACAAGGGAAACGTACCATGGACGACACTGTATTGCTGGTCGAAACACGAGGCCCCGTGCGCCTGCTGACGTTGAATCGCCCGACCAAACTGAATGCCTTGAATGCCGACCTGGTGCATGCGCTGACAAACGCCCTGCTCGCGGCACAGGACGACAATGCGGTGTCGGCCATTATCCTGGCGGGCGCCGGCCGAGCGTTTTGTGCCGGAGCGGACACGTCTGTGCCGAGGCCGTTCACCGCTGAGAATCGCCCGAACCTGATCAAGCACGGCGATGCGAACATCGCCCTGACCAAGCTGCTGGCCCGGGTGGACAAGCCGATCATCGCCGCTGTGCACGGCTATGTGCTTGGCGCTGGTGCCGGGCTTGCCTTCGGCAGCGACATGGTCGTTGCCGCGGAAAGCGCTCGCTTCGGCTATCCGGAACTGAAGGCTGGCCTGGCGGCAACAAGCGTGACCGCGCACGCCGTGCATCTGATGGGGCGCAAGGTCGCGTTCGAGCTGTTGACCCTCTGCGAGAACATGATGCCGCAACGGGCCTACGAATTGGGCATGGTCAACCGCGTCGTGCCGGACGACAAGCTGCTCGATGAAGCCATGGCGATCGCCGAGAAACTCGCGGGCTGGAACCTTGAACAACTGACACAGACGAAGCGGACATTCCATCGCGCGATATCGCTGTCCCCGGAGCAGGCGCTGGAGATGGCGCGCGACGTCGCCATCATGCTGGGTCGTTTTCCGAAATAGACCGTCCGCCGGATCCATCGACACCAGGGCCGCCGCGACCACGAGGCCGCGTTCCTTTCTCGTCGTCGAGTGGTGGATTTGGCCCAAAGGAGGGCCTCCAGAGACGGCTCCGACGGCAGAATTGGCCGAACATCTGCTATCGGCAAGCGCGGTGGTGTCGCAGTTTGAATTTCTGCGATGGGTGGATTTCGGACATCCGACCACCCGGTGACTCCAGCCGAGCCACTACAGGTCGCCGGTTGTCCACGCTGCGTAAATCAAGACTTATCCATCAGATCAGACTCCCATGGCAGAATGAAATCCGGCAGTTGAAGGGCACGCTGATAGGCCCGGTAGCAAACACCAAGCGCCTGTAGGTAACCCTCACAGCGGCGCGGATAGCCGTCAATCATCCGAAGGAGGCTGAACTCCGCTTCCCAGTCGGCCCGCTGTTTTCCAAGCACTCGGATGCGATCCAGCGCCCCGAGATACTCGGCGGCGGGATCAAGGGCAAAGCGAAGAAGTTTCACGCCCGCGACGTCCCGTTGTTCAACGAGACCATTGGCGATCGCCTGGTCAAGCAAATGCTCGGCGGCCTCGGGGCGGCCACGTTCCGCGAGATGGACGATTGCCGTGGGCCGCTCGAAGTCCGATGGCACCCGAAACTCACCGAGGCTGCACATGGCCAGGATTCCAGCCGCTTGTTGCATCAGATCCTGCGCCACGGTTTTTCCAACCGGCCCGGCCTCGGGGTTCACCCGCCTGACATAGTCGCGGAAGACCTCGGGCACGTCGTTCGGCAGCCCATCCAGGGATTGGCCCCGGCGCACCCGTTCCACGGCGCTCTCAACGAAGAGCAAGGCGAGAAGAGGGGTGGCCGTCGTCAGTCGAGCGTCGGAGTTCACCAGTGCCAGAACACGCCCGCTCAACTCGATCGCCTGAACATCGTCAAACGCAGCATCCTGCTTGCGCCGATCAAGGTAATCCATGATGAAGGGCACGAGCCGCTTGCCGACCAGGGGCTCAGGATAGAAAAGGGTGCGTTCCACCAAGCCCATATCGGGTGCCCGTCGCGTCGTGACCAGCAAGGCGTTGAACGGATTCGCCGTTTGGTAGAGGGTCTCGATGTGCTGCTGGGTCGCCTCGGACCGTTCCGAAAGCGCGTCCACGATGACCAGCAACCGCTGCTGTTCCAGCAGCGCGGCCAGCAAGTCTGGCGGCAGATCACAACCCGGCAGCATCGCGCGGAGCGCGTTTTCGACGGATTGCAGCAGGTTGGTACTGTCCTCCAAAACGAAAATGGGCAGCATCCGATGCGGGCGCAAACGCTCCCCCGGGTCGTTGCTCATCGCCCAACGGGCAATGGCACATGACAGGGTCGACTTGCCGGTGCCCCCCCCTCCAACGATCGCCACCACGCTCCGGCGCCGGGAAAAGGCCTCGCGCAGATTGGCGGGCTCGGGCTTTTCGATGAGTCGACCCGCTTCCGGATCATCCACCCGAATGGGCAGTGCCACGTAGATGCGGCGGCTGCGTACAAGATCGAGTTTGGCCAGGGCGGCTTGCGCCGCAGCGAACTGTGTTTCGACCCAGGCGTCCAGGAAGTCCGTTGACTTCACGAAATCAGCGCGCGCCAATTTGCCTAGGTCATCCAATGTCGTTTCAGCGTTGCGATATGCAGCAACCCAGGCCCGCCGGACACGCGGGTGCACGACGAACCACGGGATCGCCAACGAATCCATCGCGTTGCGGAGCAGCCCGACGACGAAGCCCGCGGTTCCAGTCGGCATCGGAAGCTGCGCCAGATTGGAAGTTCCACCAAACCCCGCGAGCCGGTGTGGCGCGGACAGGAGCATCGTACCAAAGTAGGCCACGTAGAGCAGAATCAGCGTGAGTGCGCCCGCCGTGGCGACGATCGTTGCTTTCCATTCCTCCCAGATCGGGTTGTGCTTCCAGCGGATCGGCTCCAGGTCAAACGGCGCCAGCGGCGGGTTGATGCCCTGGAGCAGAAGCCGCAGCGCGATGACGCTGTCGGAGGCAATGTTGTAGCTAGCGGGATCAACCTCGATGGTCCAAGAGCCGCCTGCTTGCGCCGGACGTTGAAGAGGCAACGCGCCGCTCCATTCCTGGGCGCCCGACTTGATCTGCAAGGCCACGGAGTCGGTGTGAGCGCCTTCCCCGTCCTGCGCCAGCCAGGCAGCGACCCGGATTTTTCCGCCGTTTGCTGTCGTATTCTCGGAGCGGTCGAGATACGGAGCAAAAACAGGTGGCCCGGTGCGCAGGATCGTCCCGTAGTCCCCGACCGCAACGCCGGTCTGCGCATCGGCGAAGTGCACGCCAATCAGGTAGGCCTGTGTGCCGCTGCCGGCGGCTAGCGCACGCCAGGTCTCGCCGCCGTCCTGGGTGCGCAGGATCGTCCCGTTCTGCCCAACCGCGACGCCGGTCAGCGCATTGGCGAAGTGCACGCCACGCAGATAGGCCGGTGTGGCGCTGCCGGCGGCCGGCGCACGCCAGGTCTCGCCGCCGTCCTGGGTGCGCAGGATCGTCCCGTTTTGCCCGACCGCAACGCCGGTCCGCGCGTCGGCGAAATGCACGCCAAACAGGTCGGCCGGTGTGCCGCTGCCAGCGGCCGGCACCCGCCAGGTCTCGCCGCCGTCCTGGGTGCGCAGGATCGTCCCGTAGTGCCCGACCGCGACGCCAGTCCGCGCATCGGCGAAGTGCACGTCCCCCAGGTGGGTGTGTGTGTCGCTGCCGGCGGCTGGCACGCGCCAGGTCCCGCCGCCGTCCTGGGTGCGCAGGATCGTCCCGTTGTCCCCGACCGCGACGCCGGTCCGCGCGTCGGCGAAGTGCACGCCAACCAGGTGTTCCTGTGTGCCGCTGCCGGCGGCTAGCGCGCGCCAGGTCTCACCGCCGTCCTGGGTACGCAGGATCGTCCCGTTGTCCCCGACCGCGACGCCGGTCCGCGCGTCGGCGAAGTGCACGCCACGCAGGTTGGCCTGTATGCCGTTGCCGGCGGCTGCCGCGCGCCAGGTCTCGCCGCCGTCCTGGGTGCGCAGGATCGTCCCGTTTTGCCCGACCGCAACGCCGGTCCGAGCGTCGGCGAAGTGCACGCCCCCCAGGTGGGCCTGTGTGCCGCTGCCGGCGGCCGGCGCGCGCCAGGTCTCGCCGCCGTCCTGGGTGCGCAGGATGGTCCCGTAGTGCCCGACCGCGACGCCGGTCCGCGCATCGGCGAAGTGCACGCCCCCCAGGTGGGCCTGTGTGTCGCTGCCGGCGACTAGCACGCGCCAGGTCGCGCCGCCGTCCTGGGTGCGCAGGATCGTCCCGTTGTCCCCGCCCGCGACGCCGGTCCGCGCGTCGGCGAAGTGCACGCCAACCAGGTGGGCCTGTGTGCCGCTGCCGGCGGCTAGCGCGCGCCAGGTCTCGCCGCCGTCCTGGGAACGCATGATCGTCCCGTTGTCCCCGACCGCGACGCCGGTCCGCGCGTCGGCGAAGTGCACGCCACGCAGGTTGGCCTGTGTGCCGTTGCCGGCGGCTGCCGCGCGCCAGGTTTCGCCGCCGTCCTGGGTAAGCAGGATCGTCCCGTTTTGCCCGACCGCAACGCCAGTCCGAGCGTCGGCGAAGTGCACGCCAACCAAGTGGGACTGTGTGCGCTTGCCGGCGGCAGGCGCGCGCCAGGTCTCGCCGCCGTCCTGGGTAAGCAGGATCGTCCCGTAGTCCCCGACCGCGACGCCGGTTCGCGCGTCGGCAAAGTGCACGCCCCCCAGGTGGGCCTGTGTGCGGCTGCTGGCGGCCGGCGGGAGCCAGGTCTCGCCGCCGTCCTGGGTGCGCAGGATCGTCCCGTTCACCCCGACCGTGACGCCGGTCCGCGCATTGGCGAAATTCACGCCACGCAGGTTGACCTGCGTGCCGCTGCCGGCGGCTGGCGCGCGCCAGGTCTCGCCGCCGTCCTGGGTGCGCAGGATCGTCCCGTTGTCCCCGACCGCGACGCCGGTCCGTGCGTCGGTTGCAATAGTGACCGAGACCAAGTGTACGGTCGGACGGAGATTGTGCCAGATGTTAACAAAGGGACGAGCCGTCGGAATGAGTGGGGATGCGGCCGAAAGCTGGCTCCACAGGAAGGCGCCAACCGCCCACAAACAAAGATGTCCCATCGGAAAAAGATTGCGGAGCGGCATTGCGCATGGCTTTCCCTCTATGTCCCGAATCATCGTCCTCCAAAATTGAACCAAAGGAAAATGAATGGGGATGTAAGTGTCCCTCCGCGGATGTCGCATAAATCAAGAAATACGCCGCAAAATCCGAGCCTTGAAATCAAAGAACTTTCCGGCTGCATAATTCTGGTGCGCTCAGGTCGGTGGACCCTGGCGGCCTGGAGCGGTGTCCTGAACGTCCGCTTTGGATCGAAAGCCGATGTTCAAACTGAGACACTGCCGGCAAGCGCTGTCACTTGGCGCTCCCCGAGAGCCTGTCGGACTAAGTCGAAAATCCGCGATGTCCGCCTAAGGTCGACAGACCGCCAGACCGTGGCCACGCTCAGCGGAACGAAACAGCGTGTGAAACATGCGATAAGACCAAATGGCAGACCGGTCTGCCGTTTTCAGTCAGGGCAAGACCGCGCCCAGCCGTCACGCCTTGACCGAGCCGCTCCGTCCCGCACGCCATCAATCCATCGTGATCTTGTAGGTGCGGATCAAATCCCCGTATCGCTGGTAATCGCTCTTCAACAACTCCCCAAACTCCTCCGGCGTGTTCGCGGTCGCTCGGCTGGCGAATTTCAGCAGTTGCGCCTGCATCTCGGGGGTTTTGGCGATGGCCGCCATGGACGCGTTCATCTTCCGCACGATCGCCGGTGGCGTGCCGGCCGGGGCAAACATGCCGAACCACGACGACGACTTCAGACCGGGATAGACTTCCCAGACGGACGGAACATTGGGGAAATCGGGATGGCGGGTCTCGTTGAACACCGCCAGCAGATTCAGCTTCCCGGCATAGACATGCGGGAGGCCGCTGGGGTCGACAAACACCTGCACGGTGCCGCCGAGAATATCGGGCAACGCCTCCCCCGCGCCGCGATAGGGGATGTACAGGATGTCGGCGCCCATCGCCTGGTTCAGCATCAGCGCCACCAACTGGGTCGAGGTGCCAAGTCCCACGCCGCCGAAGCTCAGTTTCCCCGGTTGCTTTCTCGCCAATGCCTCCAACTCCTTCAGCGTGGTAACGCCGAGGGAAGGATGCGCCGTCAGGGGGGAAATCGAGTCGGCGTGCTTGATGACCGGCATGAAGTCCTTGAACGGATCGTAGGGGGTCTTGCGCACCTGCGGCAGAATCATCAGCGCGGCAACCGGCGTGACCAGGAATGTGTAGCCGTCGGGAGGCGATTTCTGGACCGCTTCGGCGCCGATCGCGCCCGCCGCACCGCCCTTGTTCTCGATCACCACCTGCTGACCCAGCGCGGCACTCAACGGCGCGGTGAAGGGACGGATGGAATTGTCGCTGGAACCACCGGGGCCATAATTCACAATCAGGCGGACGGGCCGGTTCGGCCACGCCGCCTCCTGCGCCTCGACCGAGTTGCCCGATGACACCAGGGCAGCCAAGACGACAGCAGCGAGCCTGACGGTGGTTTTCAGCATGAATGCCTCCCAGATTTTGCTTCTGGAGAAAACCTAGGCTGCGTCCCAAATCCTGTCTACCGGCTGAACGGTGCGGCCATCACTAACAGGATTTGCATCAGGATCGTCATCGCCGTGTCATCGAGAACGCGGCGTTCGATGATATAGGTCAAGGCAACCGCCGCCACGGCGGGCACTCCTGTGCCAAATAACGGATGTCGACCGGGACCCGACGATCTCTCCAGCATGACCGATCGGAATGACCCAGCCGGCATGCACAGGATGAACCACAGCACGTTACGAGGGGAATTGGAATGACCACCCGCGATCGCGGCACGCCCGCACCCCGCCGCGCCGTGCCATGAGCATCCGCAATCTCGACCGCCTGTTCCATCCGCGCGCTGTTGCGGTGATCGGGGCTTCAGCCAGACCCGGCGCTGTCGGCCATGTCGTGCTCGCCAACATGCGGGCCGCCGGGTTCGCCGGATCCCTGATGCCAGTCAACCCGCATGAGAGCGACATCGATGGTCTGCGGGTTTGGCCGGACATTGCCGCTCTGCCGGAGAACCCGGACCTCGCCATCATCGCCACCCCGCCCGACACGGTCCCCGGACTGATCGGCCAACTGGCCGCGCGTGGCTGCGCCGGCGCGGTTGTGATCACAGCCGGCTTCGGTGAGGGCGGCAGCGCGGCCGGGGCACAACGGCGTCAGGCGATGCTGGATGCCGCTCACCCGGCTCTGCTGCGCATCATCGGGCCGAACTGCCTGGGCATGGTGGCACCGTCCGCCGGGGTGAACGCCAGTTTCAGCCACGTCCACGCGAAATCTGGGCCAATCGCCTGCTTTACCCAATCGGGCGCGGTCGCGGCCGCCTTGCTGGACTGGGCGACCGCGCGGGATCTGGGCTTTCGCTATCTGGTCTCCCTGGGCGATACCGCGGATGTCGATTTCGGCGACATGCTGGACTTCGTCGCCTCGGACCCGGAAACCAAGGCGATCCTGCTGTATATCGAGAGTATCGCATCGGCCCGGAAATTCATGTCCGCCGCACGCGCCGCCGCGCGCAACAAGCCGGTGATCGTGGTCAAGGCCGGGCGCCATCCCGCCGCGGCGGCGGCGGCGGCATCCCATACCGGCGCGCTGGCGGGGTCCGACGCGGTCTATGACGCCGCGTTCCGGCGCGCCGGCCTGCTGCGGGTGACCGGGCTGGAGCAGTTGTTCACCGCCGCCGAAACCCTGTCGCGCACCAGCCGCATCAAGGGCACCGGGCTGACCATCCTGACCAACGGCGGCGGTTTCGGGGTGCTCACCGCCGATGCGCTGCTGGACCTGCGCGGCACGCTCGCTCCGCTGTCGCCAGACACAAAGGCCACGCTGGATGCCGTACTGCCGCCGACATGGTCGCGCGCGAATCCGATCGACATCATCGGTGACGCCAATGGAGACCGTTACTTCAAGGCCGCCAGCGCGCTCCTGGCCGATCCGGAGGCCGATGCCATCCTCGCGCTGTTCTGTCCGACCGGGGTGACATCGTCCCAGGACGCCGCCGACGGGCTGATCCGTGCCTGGACACAACGCCGTCCCGGATCATCGCCTGCGCTGCTGGCGTGCTGGTTCGGCGCGCGGGAAGCGGAAACCGCGCGGGCGGCTCTGACGGGGGCGTCCATCCCGAACTTCGACAGCATCGCCACCGCGATCGACGGCTATACACAGCTCACGGAGTTTGCCCGCAACCAGGCGCAGTTGCGCCATGTTCCCAGCCGCCGGGATGGCGACGGCCACACCCCCGACCGGAACGCAGCGAGCGCGGTGTTCGCCGCAGCCAGAGCAGCAGGGCGGGAGTGGCTGGATCCTCTGGGCGTGAAAACCGTCCTGAATGCCTACAAAATTCCCACGGTGCGCAGCCGCCTGGTGACGACGCCGGAAGCCGCCGGGGAAGCCGCCGCCGCGTTCGGCGGGCCGGTGGCGCTCAAAATCCGCTCCCCCCACATCGTGCACAAGACCGAAATCGGCGGCGTCATCCTGGATCTGGTCGGCGCCGCGTCGGTCCGCTCGGCCGCCGAGGCGATGGCCGCACGCGTCGCCCGCGAGCGGCCCGCGGCGATGTTGGAGGGGTTCCTGGTGGAGGAGATGATCCAGCGTCCCGACAGCTTCGAACTGATCGTCGGGATCAGCATCGATCCGACATTCGGCCCGGTGGTGATGTTTGGCCAGGGCGGTGTTGCGGTCGAAGTCGTGGCCGATACCGCGCTGGCCCTGCCGCCGCTGGATCCCGACCTGGCACACGCCCTGGTCGAGCGCACCCGGATCGCGCGCCTGCTGCACGGGTTTCGCGGCCGTCCTCCGGTCGATCTCGACATTGTCTGCCGGTTGCTGGTCAATGTGGCGCAACTGGCGATGGACCATCGCGAGATCATCGAACTCGACATCAATCCGTTCCTGGCGAACGCGTCGGGCGTGATCGCGCTGGACGCGCGCATCCGGATCGGTGATCCGGCCGCCGCTGTCCCGCCGGCCATTCTGCCCTATCCGCATGAGATGGAAACCGACGTCGAACTCCGCGACGGGACGCGGGTGCGGTTGCGCCCGATCCGCCCGGACGACGCCGACGGTCTGGTGCGCATGCACCAAAGATTGGCCCCGGAGGATATCAGAGCCCGTTTCCATGGGATGATGCGCGAACTGGAGCCGGCGCTCCTCGCTCGCCTGACGCAGATCGACTATGATCGGGAAATGGCGCTGATCGCCTTCGCGGCTGGGGACGAGACCCCTCTGGGCGTGGTGCGCCTGAATGCGGATCCCGATAACATCAGCGCCGAATTCGCCATTGTGGTGCGCAGCGACTGGCATGGACGCGGGCTGGGCACGTCGATGATGGGCGCGCTCATCGCCTATGCGCGCCATCGCCGGATCGGCTGTTTGATCGGATCCGTCTTGCGGGACAACCGGCCGATGCTCACCTTGATGCGCGAGCTCGGCTTCGAGGCGGCCCATGCGGAGGTCAATGAGATGACGGTGCGGCTGGACCTGTCGACCCAACCCTCATCGCCATAGCTGCCTGTCCGCGACAAGGGGGTTCGGAGTATGGGGGTGCCGGGTCGTTCGCCGGATGAGGCAGCCATCCATGCAACCGCCAGCGTGCGGTCAGGAGTGAAGCATTCGACATGTCCTTTGCCCGCTACATCGGCATCGACTATTCCGGCGCGTATACGGCGGAAGCCAGCCTGAAGGGGCTGCGCGCCTACATGGCCGAGGGCTGTGGTCGCCCCGTGGAGGTGCCTCCCCCGCCGTCGCCGCGGAAGTACTGGTCGCGCGCCGAACTCGCGGAATGGTTGGTGGAAACGCTGGACAGCGAGGTACCTACCCTGGTTGGGATCGATCACGCGTTTTCATTTCCCATCCAGTATTTCGAGACCTACGACCTACCGCTGAATTGGCCGGCGTTCCTGGACGATTTCCAGCGCCACTGGCCGACGGATCGCAAGTGGATGATGGTGGATTTCATTCGCGAGGGCCTGTACGGCAACGGTGCGGCCCGCATGGGCAACACAAGTTGGCGACGGGTGACCGATCAGCGGGCGAAGGGCGCGAAATCCGTCTTTCATTTCGATGTCCCGGGCTCGGTGGCCAAGTCAACCCATGCCGGCCTGCCCTGGCTGCGTTACATCCGCCAATGCCTGGGAGCGCGCGTCCATTTTTGGCCGTTCGACGGATGGGAGGCGCCGGCCGGCCGGTCCGTCATCGCCGAGGTCTATCCGGCCCTCTGGAGCCGCGACATCGCGCGCGAGGACCGAACCCCGGATCAGCACGATGCCTATTGCATCGCGGGTTGGCTGTCCGTCGCCGATCGGGAAGGCCACCTGAGCAGGTTCATGTCGCCGGCGTTGACCACGGCGGAAGCCGGGAAGGCCGCGATCGAAGGATGGATTCTGGGCGCGACCTGATCCCCACCGATCCACGACGTTCGGCTGGCCGTGCCGATGCCCATGGCACCGCCAGGCGAGCAATGGCGCATCCGGCGGCCAATTGTCGCGTCGAAGCCTTGCGGGCGGTCTGCCATCTGCCGCTGGATCGGCCGCGGTCGCCGGAGGATTTGCCGGATCTGGACACAGTCGAGGCGGCGCGCGGCCGCACCGCGGCGATCGTCGGGCTGGTCCAACGCGCAAGGCCGACCTTGCGGCAATTGCGGGCATACCTGCCGGGTGCATGCGGCCTTTTCATGACTCCCGGCACGCCGGAGCAGATCGCCGATCTGATGGAAGACTTGGCCCGGGACGGCGCGACGGATGGCTTCAACCTGATGCCATCGATCCTGCCAGCCATGCCGGCGGTTTTCATTGCCGATGTGATACCGTCACCCCGCAAGCGCGACCTGTTCCGCAGCAACGATGCGGGAAGGACGTTGCGTGACCATAATGGGTTTGATCAGCCTAACCTGCGGGCCTGATCCCGAGGCGGGCAGGCGAGTTCGGGCCACGCGGTCGTTCTGCATCGGTTGCCGGCCACCGGGGCCGAACCAGCCGCGATAGGCGGTGTCGGGGTCAGTCGAAGCCGATGAACCCGTCCATTTCGCGGATCGGGCGGGCCGCCTTCAACTTCGCCAGATCCGGAATCGGGCGCGCGGTCCTGGGATCGCCGGCCAGCATGGCCTCCAACGCGGCGGCGACGGACAACACGAAGGCGTCGCCGCCACGCGGACCGACGATCTGCAATCCGAACGGCATCCCGTTGCGATCCACGCCCACCGGCAACGACACCGCCGGGTGGCCCGGCAAGGTCACCGCATAGGCCAGCGCCAGCCAGTGGAAATAGGTGCGGGTCGCCTTGCCGTCGATCTCCGCCGGAAAGAGCTCCCGCCAGGATCGCGGGCTGATGGTGAGAGTCGGCGTCACGATCACGTCATGGGTCTCGAAGAACGCCTGCCAGCGCCGGTAGATCGTGGTCTGCAAGGTCTGTGCCCGGGCGACATCGGCGGCCGAGTAGCGCTGCCCTTCCGCCACGTTGGCCCGCACGTTCGGACCGACATCCTGGGGTCGGGTGCGGACTTTTTCCGCGTGGCTGGACAGGAAACCGATAGCCCGGAGCACTTCGAAGGATTCATCGGTTCCCGAGCAATCCGGGGTCGTGTCTTCCGCACGGGCAAAAACATGGCGGAACAGACCGGTTTTCTCAGCGAAGATGTCGGCGATGTGACGCTCGGTCGGGGCGAAGCCGAAATCCGGGGTCAGCGCGACGCGCAGCCGGGACAGGTCGACCGCGGCTGGAGGATAGAAATCCCCAGGCCGATGCACCTCGCGCCCATGCACTGTCGCGGCCAGTGGATCGCGTGGATCGCCACTGACGATGGAGCCCAGCAGAAGGCAGGTATCCGCGACGGTGCGGGCCATGGGGCCGAGCACGGGGAGGTTGGACCAGCCGATGCCGCGCTTATCGCTGGGGACGAGGCCGGGAGTCGGGCGGAAGCCGACAATGCCGCAGAATCCCGCTGGATTGCGCAACGACCCACCCGTGTCCGAGCCGGTGCAGATCGGCGCCATCCCCGTCGCCAAGGCCACGGCGGACCCGCCGGACGATCCGGCACAGGATTTTGTCGGATCGAACGGGTTGCCGGTGGCGCCGTAGACGGCGTTACGGGTGTTGGCGCCGGCTCCGAACTCCGGCGTGTTGGTCTTGCCGATGACGATCGCTCCGGCCTGGCGCGCGGCCGCCACGATACGTTCATCAGCAGTCGGGACGTAATCCCGGAAAATCACGCTGCCATGGGTGGTGCGCAGCCCCTCGGTTTCCTCCAGATCCTTGATGCCGATGGGCAAACCGTGCAGCGGCGGCAAGTCAGCGGCGTGGGCCACGGCATCATCGGCCTTGCGGGCCGCGGCTCGGGCCCGGTCGAAATCGCACGCGACCATGGCGTTGACGGCGTGGTCAACGGCCTCGATGCGGGCGATGCAGCTTTCGAGCAGTTCGGTGGGAGCCAGGCCCTTGCGACCGATCAGGCGGCGGGCTTCGACGGCGGTCAGGTCGCAAGGTTCGGTCATGGGGCGGGGCTTTCGCGCAGGGCCTTGGGGGGCCGCCACGATAGGCCGACGAGCGCCGGGGCGGAAGGGAGGCAGGACAAGGGGGCGGAACAGGGGGGCAAGACACAGGTCGTCTTGCCGACAAAGCCACCGAACAGGCAGCGGGGGTCATACTCCGCGGCGACCGAGTGCCGCAGCTTGTTTCACCCCGGTATTACTCCCCGCTCTCCTCGAACCGCCCCAGCCGAACCGCCGTATGCCCCTTGCTCGGCCGCAAACTGGGCATGACCAGCAAGCAATCGTCATACGGCGTGCGTATCTCAGCCTCACCATCGTGAGCGATGAGCGTATTGCGCTCCCGAATGACCTCCCCCCCCCGATACGGCTGCATAAAATTGAAGTTCGGCGTCGTCGCCGTAATCGCCGCGGTTACAGTGGCATACCGAGGGTGAACGCCACTCGGGACCGGCAGCATCGTATGTTCGGGCCCCGCCAACCCAAGAAACCGCAACAGGCCGGCGACGCTTTCCGAGGCATTCGCCACCGTAACCTCCTCCCAGTGCTGCCCGGCTTCCACCAGATTGGCGACACACTGCACGTTCGGATCGGCGAAGCGCGTATAGTCGATGATACGCTTGCCGTTCATATGCCCGGAGTCGGCCACGACCAGGGCTGGCGCCCCGATACCCAGAGCCAAGCGCCGACCTTTGTCTGAACTCCCGCACAAATTGAGGGGACAGGATGGCCATAGCATGGAATGCAGGTCGAGCAGCACATCGACGGTATCGATCAAGGGACGGATTTCCCTCGCCCGATCCAGCTCGATGGAATGGCGCGGACCATCCAACACAGCCTCATCCCAGACGCGGTTCAGATCCTCGTCGATAAAGCGGGATGCCGTTGGGCGCAGCGGATCGAACCTCTTGAATGCGGTCAGATTGACGAACACAACGCTCAATCGGCCAACCATCGGGGTGAAATCGGCGCGGAGCAGGCGATCGAGCGCGATTGCCCCCGCGAATTCATTGCCGTGCGTCAAGGCGAGAAGCGCCACATGCGGGCCCGGTTTTCCTGAATCCCGCATGGTCACACCAGGAATGCCGGTATTGCCCTCGGCCCAGTCGCTCAGATCGGGCGGGTCCAGTGCCACCTCGAACTCCGGCGGAAGGATCGGAGTGGTTGACTGGGTCATATGCGCATCGTTCTCGACAGCAGGACAACTAGCGACCGACGACGCATTGGGCCAATGCGTCGCGCGCAACCTGGGCCCGCCGCGCCGATCATGCGCTCGGCCCGGGGGCGTGGGTCATATCACCGTGCCTGCAAATGAAGGTTGGTATACCTGCCTCCCGATAGAATCCATCCTCGGTCCCATGAATGCCCTCATTGGTGCGACTGAAACTAGTAAACCTCGCCGGAAATGGCGACTCGGTTGCACTCGACGCACCGAGTCGAATTTGTCAGATCGCGCCGAAAATGGAATCCGCCAACTCTGGGCAAGAGGCTGAGTTCCACCCAGGATGCAAACGACCCCTTGAGCGGCCGGAAGGTCATGGACCGGCTCAGCCTCGTGCTCCGCACTCGTTGCCGAAACCGGGTGGCCAGCACCGAAAGGCGCGACGCGTTCCGCGGAAAGCTGTCCGACCGGCGGTCAGGCGACCTCACGCTGGAGCGTCGGCTGGTCTATCGAACCGCCGGTGGCCCCCCGCGCGTCGCACAGTGCCAGCGCCAGTCTTCGACGGACCTGGGGTTGCGCCGTCCCATCGGGGCCATGGGAAGCGGCCGACCGCCATGCAGAACGGTCGCCCCCCTGAGCCCGGGGCTCAATACCCCAGCGCCAACCCATCCTTCCGTGGCTCCGACCCGGCCACCAGGCACCCGCGTGACCGGTCGATCCAGATCGCCTGACCACCGCCATGCGGACGGTCCGCCATCTCGATCTCGTGGCCCATGCGCGCGAGGCCGGAAACCACGTCGGCGGAGATCCCGCGCTCAACCTGCACCTTGCCCTTGAAGGGGAACAGGCGCGCGAGGTCGATCGCTTCCTGGATATCCAGCCCGTATTGCAGGAAGTTGGTGAGGAACCAGCTATGACCCATCGGCTGGTAATGCCCGCCCATGACGCCATACGGCATCACCGCCTCCCCATCCTTGCACACCATGCCAGGGATGATCGTGTGCATCGGCCGCTTCATGGGCGCGATGCAGTTGGGATGCCCGCGCTCCACCCTGAAGCCGAAGCCGCGGTTCTGCAGCATCACGCCGGAGCGTTCGGCAAGGATGCCGCTACCGAAGCTCTCGAACAGCGAGTTGATGAAGCTGCACGCGTTCCCATCCTTGTCCACAACGCACAGATAGATCGTGTCCTTGTGCGGCGGCATGATCGACTCGCCGGCCGCGGGCAGGTTGCGCATGGCGGCCGCGTCCTTGATCAGGCCGCGCTGGGCGGTCAGATACTCCGGGCTGAGCAGCTTCTTGACCGGCACGTCCACCTGCGTCGGGTCGGCGATGAACGCGTCCCGGTCGCGATAGGCCAGGCGAGCGGCTTCGATATGACGATGGGCGCGGATCAGGCCTGCGGGACCGTCGGGCGCGTCGCCCAGGCCTTCCAGCATGCCCAGCATCATCAGCACCAGGATGCCCTGTCCGTTGGGTGGGATCTGGTAGACGTCGTAGCCGTTCCACTTGATCGTGATCGGTTCCACGAACTGGGCGTTGTTGAGGCCGTTGGCGAAGTCTTCCTCGGTATGCAGGCCGCCCCGCTCGCGCAAGGTGGCGACGATGTCGGCGGCGACGGGGCCTTCATAGAACGCCTTGGCGCCGTGCCTGGCGATGCCGCGCAAGGTCTCGGCCAGGCCGGGGTTCATGAATATGTCGCCAGGTCGGGGAGCCGAACCGCCGGGCAGGAAGGCGTGGCTGCCATTCTTGCGGAGCTTGCCCTCGCTGGCCCGCCAGTCCGAGGACACCTTGGAGTGCACCGGCCAGCCCTCGGCCGCATAGCGGATCGCGGGTTGCAGCAGTTCATCAAGGCCCTTGCGGCCATGCGCGGCCAGCAGCGTCTCCCACGCATTGATCGAACCGGGGATGGTCACGGCATGGGCGGAGGTGTTGTCGATCGCCCGGATCTGGTGGCTCTCGAACCAGTCAATCGATGCCGCGGCGGGCGCGCGTCCCGATCCGTTCATGCCGATGACCTTGCCCGAGCCGGACGGGGCATAGAGGCAGAAGCAGTCGCCGCCGATGCCGGTGGATTGCGGTTCGATCACGCACAGAACGGCGCAGGCAGCAATCGCCGCGTCCAGGGCGTTACCGCCAGCGCGCAGCACGTCCAGCGCGGTCAGGGTGGCCGCGGGCATGGAGGTAGCTGCCATCCCGTGGGTTGAGTAGACCGGACTACGGCCGGGAAGGTGGTAATCGCGCATGATGTGCCTCTGGATGGCGGTTTTTCAGCGATGACAGTGAACGCAGGGGGGCGGATTGGCAATCGTTTGTCGCGGCCCCGTCAGGGTGATCGCACCTGGCGGATGGAGGTGCGGATTTTTACCTCGTCCTCGGGGGGAGGTGAGAATCCGCGCGCCCGAACACCACGTGCGACCACGCTGCCGCGCGTCGGGCGGCGGCTCGATCGAATCGGCGCGCAACCGGACACGGGCGGTGTCGCGATGATCCTGGGCAACATCGATCATGGATTTCCCGATAGACTGGCGCCTGCCGTTGGATATTCAGGCCGCCTTGTGCCCTGGCCCATGTCACGTTCGCCAGTGTCATCGCCGAAACGGGTCGGACGCTACGCATAGCCCCTGTGACGCCTTCGGAGCGGCCGGAACCGTGATCCTGGGTGAGAGCTTATGCCGCCAGTTTCGCTCGCCCCTTGATCAGATCCGCCGCCTTTTCCGCGATCATGATGGTGGGCGCATTGGTGTTCCCCGACGCCACGGTCGGCATGATGGAGGCATCGATGACCCGCAGCCCCTCCATCCCATGCACCCGCAATTCGTCGTCGACCACGGCGAGCGGATCGTGACCCATGCGGCAGGTGCTGGTCGGGTGATAGACCGTGCCGCCGGTCTGGCGGGCGTGGTTCAGCAGGTCCTCGTCGGATTGGACATGCGGGCCGGGGAGATACTCGCTCTCGGTGAAGCGTTCGAAATGCCGGGTGGCCAGCAGGCGGCGGATGATTTTCAGCCCGTCCACCATGGTGCGCTGGTCGTTCGGGTCCGACAGGTAGTTCGGGATCATCGCCGGCGCATCGGCCGGGTTGCTGGTCTTCAGCCTGATCTCACCCCGGCTGTCCGGGCGCAACTGGTAGACGATGACGGTAAATCCGGAAAATTTGTGCAGTCCCTTCGCCGGATTGTCGGAACTGAACGGCGAGACCGAAATCTTCACATCCGGTGAGGCCAGTTCCGGCCGCGTGCGCGCAAACAGCGCCATCGGTCCCGCGGCCATCGTCAGCGGCCCCTTGCGTGTCAGGATGTACTGGATCCCAACCCCCAGCTTTTTCAGTGGGTTCATCATCACGTCGTTGAAGGTGATCGGCTCCTTGCAGCGCAACTTCACCGCGGCCGAGTAATGGTCCTGCAGGCATTGCCCGACCCCTTGCAGGTCATGCACCACCGCCACGCCCTTCGCCGCCAGGTCCTGCGCGCGCCCGACGCCGGACAGCATCAGCAGATGCGGCGAGCCGATGGCGCCGCCGCACAGGATCACCTCCCGGCGAGCACGGGCGGTGCGCGGCTGGCCGTTCTCGCGGAAGGCGATGCCGGTGGCACGCTTGCCGTCAAAGGTCACGCGCTCGGTCAGGGCACGGGTGATGACACGCAGGTTGGGGCGCTTGATGACGGGATGCAGGTAGCCAACGGCGGTGGAGCAGCGGCGGCCGTTGCGGGTGGTGGTCTGCTGGTAGCCGACGCCTTCCTGCTTCGCGCCGTTGAAGTCCTCGTTGTAGGGAAAACCGAGTTCCAGGGCCGCGTCGCGAAACGCATCACAGATCGGATGCGAATAGGTCGCATCGGACACCGCCAACGGACCATCCGAGCCATGGAACTCGCTGGAGCCGCGCTGCTGGCTTTCCGCGCGCTTGAAATAGGGCAGCACGTCGGTCGAGGACCACCCCGCGTTACCGAGCTGGCGCCAATGGTCATAATCCTCGTGCTGGCCGCGGATATAGACCATGCCGTTGATCGAGGACGATCCGCCCAACACTTTCCCGCGTGGCCAGAAGATGGAGCGGCCATTGGCGCCGGGATCGGGCTCGGTCTGGAACATCCAGTTGACCGAGGGGTTGGCAAAGGTCTTGCCGTAACCAAGCGGGATGTGAATCCACATGTTGCGGTCCGGGCCACCGGCTTCGAGCAGGATGACGCTGGTGGACGGGTCCTCGGTGAGGCGCGCGGCCATGACGCAGCCGGCGGACCCGGCGCCCACGATCACGAAATCGGCTTCGAGTGTGTCCTGCTGGGCCATGGCTCTGATTTCTCCCCGGTTGGTGGTTGGGGGAAGCATGGCTTGGTTGCGGGGGGAGTCAATCGGGAGGGGGGCGGAAGCGGTTTGCTGTCGCGGGCGATCAGTTGGTGCTATGAGGCACACGGTTTAGCGAACGGACCCGGCCCATGAGCGCCTCTTTGAAGCCCCTGACGGTGGCGGAGTTTCTCGCTTGGGAGAGATCCCAGCCAGCGCGCTACGAGTTTGACGGCATTCAGCCCATGGCGATGACTGGCGGCAGTGTCGCTCATATTCGCGTGATAACGCGATTGATAGCCGCGCTCGTTAACCGAGTATCCACACCGTGTGAGGCATTCGGTCCGGAACTGAAAGTTTTGACAACGGGCAGGGTCCGGTACCCCGACGCCAGCGTCGCCTGCGGCTCAAGCGATGACGACAGCGACGAGATAGAACCCACGGCGGTTTTCGAAGTCACATCTCCGTCCTCGACCCTGACCGACCGCCGGGTCAAGCCTCTGGAATACGCGGCGGTTCCCGGGATCATGGTCTATGTCATTCTGGAATCGGATCGCCCCGAAGCCACAGTGATGCGTAGGTCGGCCGCATGGGAACCCCAAACCATCGAAGGTCTGGACTCCATTGTCCGGTTGCCGGAAATCGGGATCGAGCTTCCGTTGGCGGCGATCTACCGCCGCTGATCGGCAATCTGCAGACTGGGCTCGGCCTGGGCGCGCGCTCCGAGACACATCCCCGACGCGCCGGCATGACCGAGACCCGCCGGTACTGATCGCATCAGGCAGCCGGGACTCGTTCCGTCCGAGCAACCGGCCGGCCATCCTCCATCCTCACGCGGATCGCGAAGTCGTAGCGGTCGATATCCAGCGCGATCTCCAGATCGCCCGGGTGCCGGTTCGGATTGGTGGGGTCGCGAAAGCCTGCCGCCTCGCCTCCGGCCAGGATCAACCGACGCACCGCCTGGGCGTCACCCGCCCTGCCTTGCAGGATGTTGCGGATATGGATGGCGCAGAGTTCGTCCTCATCGGTGCGATCGACGCCGGCATTGCCCATCGCCACCAGGGTGATGCGGTCCGGGTTTCCGGCCATCAAGGCCCGCGCGGTGGCGCTGGCGATCACCAGAGACGTGGCATAAAGGCGGCTGGCCTGACTGGCCGACACAATGCCCTGGGTTCCCGCACTGGTTCTCTGAGCGATCGACTGGCCATGAAAATCGACCGATGAGACCTCAAACGGAGAGTTACCGAAGTCGAACACGTCCGGCCGGCGTCCGTGCACCTCCCCCATGCAGAACCGCACGGTGCCCGATGCGCGCAGCGCCACCGCTTCCTCGACCGAGCCGACCATGACGATGCGCGACGCCCCGTTGGCGAAAGCCACGGCGGCGGTGGTGAACGCCCGGAACACGTCGATGATGCCGACCGCGCCGGTCGCGGTCCGGGCGCCGTCCACCAGGCTGTTGATGGCGATATCCACGTTTCACTCCGATCACCGGCTGTCATTTGCATTGCGGCGCTCCGTTGAACGACGGAGCGCGTTGGAACCCTGGCGCGTGCCGCCATCCCTCCGACGCTCGTCGGTACCGGATCGCGTTTCCGGCCTTATCACAATTGTCGTCGCAACAGACGCCCCAGCGCGCGCATAGGAGCGGTCACTCGCCAGGATGTCGATCGCCGCATGACCTCGACGATTGTGGCCAGCCGCCTGGCTTCCTCGGCCTGAACCGCCGCCAGGTGCTCGAAATCGATGGTGGCTCCGGTTTCGACATGACCTTGGATACCCGCCGGTCCGCGAAAGGCGGCGATGGCATGAGCCGTCGGATGGTCCACGCCGAATAGCCGAACCTCGGAACAACCGGCCCGCATGGGATAGGTCCAAAAATCCGCGCCAAATTCGGTGTGCACCCTATAATCGTCCCGCGTGTCGTCCGGTGGCCCGTGATAACTGGCCGGCAGGCCGGTTCGGTCGCGGGACAGCCGCCCCACGACGACCGGCACCGTATAGCACACCGCCCCGCCCGGTCGGGTCACCCGCAGGCATTCCGCCAGCGCGCGCACCGGATCGGCCACATGCTCCAGCGTGTCGGAGTGGGTGACGACATCGAATTCCCCATCCGGATAGGGCAAGGCGAGCATGTCGATGTCGGGATAGGTCGCCAGACGATGGCCCGGCAGCCTGGCCAAATACGGATGCAACATGGCGGCGTGGTTCAACTCCAACACCGAGATCGCCGCCGCGTCCGCCGACTCACAGAAATCTCGCAGCAACAGCCGCGTGCCCCAGACCGCGCGCAGCGCATCCGCGAGCGCGATCGAGCGTAGATTGGAGTAGCAGGACGCGCAGTATTCCCCTTGCTGACGGTTCACATAGTCGGCCTCGACCATCGAGAGCTCCCACTCGGCGACCAACTTCGCGGACAGGATCGTCTGGTAGCCGAATGTGGTGCCGCCACAAACGGAACAGGCGCGCTTCATGCTGCCCACGCGTTCCCGTGTCGATGCCGACCGGCGCCCCGTATTGCCAGCCCGCCGATCGCGCCGAGGGACGCCCGCCAGATCACGCGGCCAACCGCGTCCCCTGGCTCCCACCTTGGCGTATCCCGTGCCGGACCATATCCGCTGCCTTTTCGGCGATCATGATCGTGGCCGCATTGGTGTTCCCCGACACCACCGCCGGCATGATGGAGGCATCGACGACCCGCAGTCCTTCCATCCCGTGCACCCGCAATTCCTGGTCCACCACGGCCATCGTATCGCTGCCCATCTTGCAGGTGCTGGTGGGATGGAAGACCGTGCCGCCGTATTGCTTGGCGTAGTCCAGCAACTCGTCGTCCGTGCGCACCGCCTCGCCCGGGATATACTCGCCGGCGATGAAATGCTGCATGTCCGGCGTGCCCAACAACCGGCGTCCCAGTTTCAACCCGTCAATGATCGTTTGCCGATCGGTTTCGGTGGCCAGATAATTGGGGTGCATCGCCGGCGGCACATTCGGATCCGCCGATTTCAGCTTCAACTCGCCGCGACTTTCCGGACGCAACTGATAGGCCACCAGCGAGAAGCCCGAGAATTTGTGCAATCCCTCCGCCGGCCGGTCGGCACTGAAATTCACCGTCGCGAACTGCACATCCGGCGTTTCCAACTCCGGCCTTGTGCGGGCGAACAGCCCGGCCTGGGCCGCGGCGATCGTCAGCGGCCCCTTGCGGCGCAGCAGGTAATCCAGGCCGGTCTTCACCATACTGATCTTGCTCATCATGATGTCGTTGACCGTGATCGGGAACCGGCACTTCAACACGATCCGAGCCTGAAAATGGTCCTGCATGCTCTGCCCCACACCCGGCAGGTCATGCTGCACGGCGATCCCGTGCTCCGCCAGATGCGCGCCCGGGCCGATGCCTGACAGCAGCAGAAGCTGCGGGGAGTTCAGCGCGCCGCCGCACACAATCACCTCCCGGCGAGCCCGCACCGTTTGGACAGCGCCATTCCGACGATAGGTCACGCCCACGGCGCGCTTGCCGTCCACCACGATGCGCTCGGACAGCGCATGGGTAACGACCTGAAGGTTCGGCCGCTTCATCGCCGGACGCAGATAGCCGACAGCGGTGGAGCAGCGCCGGCCGTTGCGCGTGGTCAGGTGGTAGTACCCGGCGCCTTCCTGGACCCGCCCGTTGAAATCCGGATTGCTGGGGAAGCCCAGGTCGAGGCAACTCTTGATGAAGGCCTTGCTGATCGGGTCGTAGTCATCGACCTCCGACACCGCCAGCGGCCCGCCGGTGCCATGCAACGCGTCGCCACCGCCGATCTTGTCCTCCGACTTGCGGAAATACGGCAGCACGTCGTCGAACGACCATCCCGCATTGCCCAGTTGCCGCCAGTGATCAAAATCCTGTGCCTGGCCGCGAATATAGACCAGCCCATTGATCGAGGACGACCCGCCCAGCACCTTGCCGCGCGGCCAGTAGAAGCGGCGGCCGTTCAGGTCGGGCTCGGTTTCGTAGCACCAGTTCACCTTGGGATCGATGATGGTCTTGCCGTAGCCGAGCGGGATGTGGATCCAGGGGTTTCGGTCGGGTCCGCCGGCTTCGAGCAGGAACACCTTGGTGCCTGGATCCTCGGACAGGCGGGCGGCCATGACGCAGCCGGCCGACCCGGCACCCACGATCACGTAGTCGGCTTCGATCGCCTCGGTCATGCCCGAATTCCTCCTGGTTTCCCGACACTGTGCGCGGTGTCGGGGTCTCTCTCAACCCGGATTGGCGAGAATGTGCCCGCCTTTGTCGGAAAACCATCGCGCCGTCGGGTGTTACGGGCACGCGTGGCCAGCAATTGGCTGATGCCGCCCGACAGACCGGCTATCCGCGTGGCGCGGTAAATTTTGTGAGGCCAATTAAGCAAGCTTTAAGCAAGACGACCTAGCATCGGTGGTTCCAAACGTCGGACACCGCTCATGGCCATGCTGCAAAAACTCAGTCTTGTCCGTCTTTTGGCCATCGCCAACTTGGTCATCCTGCTTGCCGCGGCGGGCGTGGGCTGGGACGCATCGGTCCGTTACGGCGACCTCGTGTACGAATTCGCCCGACGCAACGCGCAAAGCATCGCCGACGCCGGCGTGTCGGATCTGGCCTGGCGGGAATATGCCAAGACCATCAGTGAGGTCGGGCGTGAGGTTGCCCAAGGCGACCAATTGCGGAAGGCGGTGACAGAGAAGGACCAGGCGACCATTCAAGCCTACCTCACCAACGCGTTCGGCCGGGGCATGATCTCCAGCGGCGAGGCGAAGGTCGTGGGACTCTCGGTCTACGACCCCTCGATGACGCCCCTGGTGGAGAGTTGGCGCGGTTCGGCGCTGTCCCTCCCGACGGCGATCCGCGACGCCGTGGCGAAGCGCGAAGGCGCCAACCGGCTCAAATTCATATGGCGCGTCTGGATGGACGGCGCTCGGCCGCAACTGAGCGCGTTCATCCCGATCGGCGGACTGCGGGTGATCGGCTATGTCGGCATCCACGCCGACCCGATCCGCGCGCTTGCGGATCTGGATGAGCGGCTGGGCATGGCGGCCCGGATTGTGACACTGGACGGGACGCAGACACTGTTGGACCTGACGAGCGTCAAATTTCCCGCGGACGCCCAAACGCATCTGCACGAACTCTTCGTGCACGATCCAGACGGTGGACCAATCGCTCGCCTTGAAGCGCGACAGAATGTCACCGAATTGGCCGATGCCTTGCAGGCCGCCGGTCTGCGCTCCCTGGTCGCCTTCCTGGTGATATGCGGCGGCGTCGCCGTCGGATCGGTGGTCTTTGTCGGTTCCTTCGTCCGCGACGTTCGGCGGCGCGAGGCCGTGGCAACGGCCGAGATCGAGGCGCAGCGGCGCCAGCAGCAAGAGGCCGAAGCGGCGGCAAGACGCGCGGAACACGAGGCCGAAGAGCGTCGGCGCGCCGAACTGATGCAACTCGCGGATCGCTTCGAGGCGAGCGTGAAGGGTGTCGTGGAGGTCATCTCTTTGACCTCCGCGGACACAACATTGAACGCCGAATCGCTGTCGGTGTCGGCGAGCAACGCATCCCGGCTGGCCGGGGCGGTGACCGACGCCTCGACCGGCGCGTCGGCCAATGTCGAGACGGTGGCCGCCGCCGCCGAGGAACTCTCGGCCTCGATCCAGGAGATTGGCCAGCAGGTGGCCCGGTCGTCCAACATCACCACCAGAGCCGTGGTCGAATCCCGCGAAACGGATGACGTGATGCGTGGCCTTTCGGACGCCGCGCGCAAGATCGGCGACGTGGTCAAGCTGATCACCGACATCGCCGGACAGACCAATCTTCTGGCTCTGAATGCGACCATCGAAGCCGCCCGCGCCGGTGATGCCGGAAAGGGGTTCGCGGTCGTTGCCAATGAGGTGAAGTCGCTGGCGACCCAGACCGCCCGCGCAACCGAGGAGATCGGGGCCCAGGTGAGCGCGATCCAGGCTTCGACGGAGCATGCGGTCACCGCGATCAAGCGCATCGACCAGACGATCACCGGGGTCAGCGAAATCTCGGCGACGATCGCCGCCGCCGTCGAGCAACAGGGCGCGGCGACCCAGGAGATCGCCCGCAACGTGCAGCAGGCCGCCGGCAACACGCGCGAGGTCGCCGCAAACATCTCGGGCGTGAACGGCGCGGCGGCCGAGACCGGCCAGATCGCCGGCATGGTGCTGGAGGCCGCCCACAAGATGTCGAGCCAGGCCACCACCCTGCGCCAGGAAGTCGACCGGTTCCTCGCCACGGTCAGGGCCGCTTGAGCTCCGGGCCGCATGAGATCCGGGCCGCATGAGAGGCGCGAATGAAAAACCCATGGTCAAAGGAGAGTTCCCCATGAACGCGATCCGTCACTGGCTGCTTGCGGCGACACTGCTGCTTGGCGCGGCCTCGACAGCCGTTGCGCAAGACGCCCCAACACAAGTCCCTGGCGCCGTTACCGTCGACGCTCAGCAGGTTGTCGACCTGATCGGCAAGGCGCCCAACCTGGTGATTCTCGATAACCGCCACCCGGCGGATTTCGGCGCTGGCCATATCGAGGGTGCTGTTCGCCTGCTGGACACCGATGCCTCGCCCGATGCGCTGGCGAAGGTCGTCGCGGCGAAGGACACTCCGGTGCTGTTCTATTGCAACGGCCTGAAATGTGGGCGCGCCGCCAAGGCCGCGATCACAGCGGTCCAGAGCGGCTATCAGCAGGTCTATTACTACGCACTCGGCATGGAGGACTGGAAGAAGCAAGGCTTGCCGCTGGTCCGATAGCACCGATCGGCCGGGACCCGCTCCCCCAGATGCCGGCCGGCCCGGGCGCGTGCCGGCTCGCACGGATTATGCGCTGGGCAATCGGGGGAAGGAAGAAAAGCCCCAGGGCTCCGCCCCGGGCCCCGCGAGGGGCGTTGCCCCCTCGACCCCCACCAAGGCTGGGCCTTGGATGCCATTCATTGGGTCAGGGAGGAAAGGGGGCCAACCATGGCGTTTCAACGTCCGTGTGGGCCCCCTTTCTTCCCTGACCCAACCGATCGCGGTCCAGGGGCCGTGCCCCTGGTGGGTTCGAAGGGCGAAGCCCTCGCGGGGTTTGGGGCAGCGCCCCAAGGCTTTTCTTCCTTCACCCGATTGCCTGGGATTTTGCGAAGCCAGGCTTGAGACCGATCGCCATCGGGGCGAGAGTGCCGCCGATGGCCGACTCACCCCCCACCGAGATTCTTGCCGCGCTCCATCGCATGGCCCTGCTTGCCCCGGGCGCGAGCGCAACGGGGGAGCGGCTGACCGGTGGCGTGTCATCCGATATCTGGCGGATCGATCTGCCGGACGGTCCGGTCTGCATCAAGCGGGCCTTGGCAAAGCTGCGCGTCGCGGCGGATTGGCACGCGCCGGTTGAGCGCAATATTTATGAGGCAAGCTGGATGCGGCGCGCCAATGCGGCCTCCCCCGGATCGGCCCCCGCCCTCCTCGGCCAGGACGAGGCTTCGGGCGCGCTCGCCATGGCGTTCCTGCCGCCGGATGACCATCCGCTGTGGAAGTCACAACTGCGCGACGGTCACGCCGATGCCGGCTTCGCGGCCAAAGTGGCGGAGACGCTGGTGCGGATTCATGCCGCGACCGCGGCCGATCCGGCGATAGCGGCGGAATTCCCCACCGACGCCATCTTTTACGACATCCGCCTGGAACCCTATCTGGTGGCAACCGGTCGAGCTCATCCCGATCTGGCGGAACGGTTCGACAGCCTGGTCCAAACCACCCAGCGCAACAAACACGCCCTGGTGCACGGCGATGTCAGCCCAAAGAACATTCTGTGTGGCCCATCTGGCCCGGTATTCCTAGACGCGGAGTGCGCCTGGTGGGGCGATCCGGCCTTCGACCTGGCCTTCTGCCTCAATCACCTGTTGTTGAAGTGCCTTTGGACGCCCTCGGCGAGGGACGGGTTCCTGGCCTGTTTCGACACCATGGCGACCGCCTATCGCGCTGGTATCACCTGGGAGTCGCCCGATAGCCTGGAGGCGCGGGCCGCCGCCCTGCTGCCCGGGCTGTTCCTGGCCCGGGTGGATGGCAAGTCCCCGGTCGAGTACATCACCCAAGACGCGGACAAGGATCGGGTTCGGCGTGTGGCGCGCCCCCTGATCGCCGATCCACCCGACCGTCTGGCGACCATCCGCCAGGCCTGGACAAGGGAACCGACCCGATGACCGAGACCTCGATCGCCTTCGTGCATGGCCGTCGCGTATGGGACAGCCGCGGCCGCCCGACCGTGGAAGCGGACATCCTGCTGGAAGGCGGCGCCGTTGGGCGCGCCATCGCACCGGCCGGGGCCTCCACCGGATCGGGGGGGGGACTGGACCCGCGCGGC
>Ga0082335_1002654_pt1 | contig 32579 bp, 33 predicted proteins | sample Subgrocontami58m_FD_72375 | JGI IMG/M metagenome (GOLD analysis project Ga0082335, IMG submission 72375) | Subsurface groundwater microbial communities from S. Glens Falls, New York, USA - GMW37 contaminated, 5.8 m (SPADES assembly) (version 2) ... | reverse complement strand
GGAGTTATGGCGGCTCATCGAAAAATACAGCGCCCTCAGTGACGATGGAAGGGGCAATAATGCTTGACAGGCAGCAGAGGATTTGGTAGACGCGTGGATACAAAACAGCTGTGATGTGAAATAGTTTTGCGCAGATGTTCTTTTACCAAGCGGCCAAAGTTGTAAGTTTTGCGATTTATAGAGTTATCTTATGAATAGCATCGACGAATTTGCCCCCGTTTTCATCTTCCTTCTGGTTGCCATATCTTTTACCCTGATACCGATAATAATTTCCTATTTTATTGCCCCCCGCACCAAGGGTGAAAAGACCCTGAACACCTACGAATGCGGTATCGATCCCTTCGGCAGCGCCTGGATCAGGTACAGCGTCCACTATTACATTTATGCGCTGATCTTCATCGCCTTCGATGTAGACGTCCTCTACCTCTTTCCTGCCGCCCTGAGTTATACCAAGGGGGGGAATACTTATGAATTTTATGCCCTTTTAGCGTTTGTTCTCATTATCGCCTTGGCCGTTGTCTATGCCTGGGGAAAAGGAGTGTTCAACTGGAAAAGGAAAATCTCCCCGTAAACTTTGCCATCCTGGAAAAGGTGCTCAATCTGGCCCGGGCTAATTCCCTCTGGCCGATGACCTTTGGCCTGGCTTGCTGTGCCATCGAAATGATGGCGGTGGCTATGTCACGCTTCGACCTGGACAGGTTCGGTGCGGGTGCTTTTCGCGCCTCGCCGCGCCAGGCTGATCTGATGATCGTTTCGGGGACCGTCTCCCGGAAGATGGCCCCCGTGCTGAAGACTCTCTACGAACAGATGCCCTCTCCCAAATGGGTCATCGCGATGGGGAACTGTGCCATCTCCGGCGGCCCCTTCGTCTTCGAGGGACAGTATAATGTCGTCGAAGGTGTGGACCTCCTCGTCCCTGTCGACATCTATGTGCCGGGATGCCCCCCCAGGCCCGAAGGCCTGCTGGAAGGTTTTTTGAAGCTGGAAGAGAAGATCACCGGCGAGAGAAGGTTTCCGGGACCGGAGAACCGATGGTAGAAACAATTAAAGCGCAACTGGCGGCCCTTACGGCGGTGGAAGTCCACGATATTTCTTATCGGGAGAAGGGCTATCATCTATCCCTCGAAATCGGCGCGCCGGCCCTGCTGAAGGTAGCGGAATTCTTCGATGCGGCACAATGCTACCTGGCGACCATCGTTGGTGTTGACTATGGGGAATACCTTGAACTGGTCTATTTTTTCAATCACCACGAGTCCCTTTGCCGGGTGAAAGTGACCCATAAGGTGGACCGCGAGGCCCCTGTCGCCCCCAGTCTGGGTTCCATTTTTGACTGCGCTTTCTGGTATGAGAGGGAAATACACGAATTTTACGGCGTTCGCTTTGACGGTAATCCCAACCTGGCTTATCTTTTCCTCCACGAGGGCATCGATTGCTACCCTTTGCGCCGTGGGGAGGTGCCCGTGCCCGCCGAGGCGAAGGCGCTGCTCAATTCTTTCCAGCCGGAAGCGGAGGCGGATACTTTTTTCATCAATATGGGCCCCCAGCACCCCAGCACCCATGGCGTCTTGCGGGTAGTGCTGAAGATGGACGGCGAGTACATCCTGCAGGCGGACCCGGTATTGGGCTATATCCACCGCATGCATGAGAAGATGGGGGAGAACCGGCCCTATTACCAATTTCTTGCCAACACGAGCCGCATGGATTACCTGGGGGCGATGTCTTTCAATCTGGCCTACGTGACGGCGGTGGAGAGGCTCTGCGGCATCCCCGTGCCGGAAAGAGCGGAATATGTGCGCATCATTGCCACGGAATTGAACAGGGTTTCCAGCCACCTGCTCTGGCTGGGGGCTTATCTGGCGGACCTGGGGGCGCTCACCCCCTTCCTTTTCGTCTTCGATGACCGGGAACAGATCCTGGACATCCTGGAGGGGATCACCGGTTCCCGGCTTACCTACTGCTATTTCCGTTTCGGCGGTCTTTATAACGATATTGACGATAATTTCGTCGCGGGGACCAGGAATTTTCTGGCCCGGATGCGGGAACGTTTCCGCCTCTATGAGAAGCTGGTCACCGGTAATGTAATATTTGTCAACCGGACGAAGGGGGTAGGCGTCATCGAAAGGGAGAGGGCCAGGAAATACGGTGTTTCGGGGCCCGTACTCCGGGGGGCCGGCATTGCCATGGATATAAGGAAGGCGGAGCCATACTCCGGATACGAGAAGATGGATTTCGCGATCCCGACGGGCCAGCGGGGCGACGCCCTGGATATTTATAACGTCCGGATCGGGGAGATGGAAAACAGCCTGAAGATCATCGAGCAGGCCCTCGCCGCTCTCCCGGAAGGCCCCTTTATAACGGAAAAAGCCCCCAAAAAGCTCAAACCTCCGGTGGGGGATATTTACCATACCGTGGAATCACCGCGGGGTGAGGTAGGGGTCTATATAGTGAGTGATGGAACCGATACGCCCTACCGGATGAAGTGGCGGGTTCCCTCTTTTTCCAACCTGATCATTTTTCCCGAGTTGGCCATGGGCAATATGCTCTCCGACGCGGTGGCAATTATGGGGAGTTTGGACTTGGTCATTCCGGAGATCGACCGCTGACGGCTTCGTAAAAGAGTTCTTTTTTTACTAAGCCGTCAGGGAGTTTTTTTGCGATTGTTTGCGAGTCATGCCGGCGAAAGCCGGCATCCAGTATCTTTTGCCTGGATTCCGGGTCAAGCCCGGAATGACTACTGTATTTTCATGCTTTGTGTCCCGTGTAGCATGGGTGTTAAGTAGACATATGAACGAATTAATTAGTATAATCGGCAGGGAGCCAATGAAGACCGTGGTCGGTCTGGTGGCGGTGCTGCTCTTTGTCGTGTTCAACGCCTTATTCCTGACCTGGCTGGAGAGGAAGGTGGCGGGGCGCATGCAGCGGCGCATCGGTCCCCAGGAGGTTGGCCCCTTCGGACTCCTGCAGCCCATTGCCGATGCCCTGAAACTATTGGGAAAAGAGATTATCACGCCCGGTTGCGTGGAAAAATCCCTTTACTGGTTGGCGCCGACCATGATTTTCATTCCGGTGCTCATCTCCTTTATCGTCATTCCCTTCGATGCGACGCTGCAGGTCAGGGATATCAATGCCGGCATTCTGGTAATCCTGGCCTTTTCTTCCCTCTCCGTCCTTTCCATCCTGATAGCCGGTTGGGGGTCGAACAACAAATATGCCTTGATCGGCTCGATCAGGAGCGTGGCGCAAAACGTTGCCTACGAGATTCCCCTGCTGCTTTCCCTGCTGCCCATCGTCATGATGGCCAACTCCCTGTCCTTGAAGGAGATCGTGGTGGCGCAAAAAGGCCTGTGGTTTGTCTTTTACCAGCCCGTGGCCTTCCTCGTCTACTTCATCGCCGGAGTCGCGGAGACGAACAGGACGCCCTTCGACTTGCCGGAAGCGGAAAGCGAACTCGTGGCCGGTTATCACACGGAATATTCCGGCATGCGGTTCGCCCTGTTTTTTCTGGCGGAATATACGAATATTTTCATCGTCAGCGCCATTGCGGCGACTTTTTTCCTGGGGGGCTATCAGGGGCCGGTTCTCCCGGGCATCGTTTGGTTTTTTCTGAAATCCTATTTCCTGGTTTTTGTGATCATCTGGCTGCGCTGGACCTATCCGCGCGTGCGGTTCGATCAGCTCCTGAACTTTTCCTGGAAGGTGCTTATCCCCTTGACTTTCATTAATCTTTTGATAACGGGGGGGCTGTTGAAGCTATGACGGAATCAGTGAAGGCATTCATCCGCGCCGTCTGGTCGCTCCTGGCCGGCCTGGGGGTTACCCTCGGGGCCTTTTTCCAGCCGCCCGTCACTTCCCGCTACCCGCGCGAGTTGATCAATATCACCGCGCGCTTTCGCGGCCATACGAAACTTATTGCCGAAAAGGGAAACCCCGGAAAGATAGCCTGCACGGCCTGCCTCATCTGTTTAAAGAATTGCCCTTCCGGCTCCATCGAGAAGGTGGAGGGCGAAAAGCGGGAAGGGGAAAAGAGGAAGACGGCGACGACTTATATCCTGAATTTCACCACCTGCAGCCAGTGCGGCATCTGTGTGGAGGTCTGTCCCTTCGATGCCCTGGCTTTTTCGGCGGATTTCAATCCCGTGGGCTACCGGCGCGAGGATTTTTATTACGACCTGGTCCGGGAATTTGAAAAGAGGGAAGTGCTATCGTGACCATAGCGGAAATCATCTTTCTGTCAGTTGCTCTGGTGACCATGGGGGGTGCGGTAATGGCCGTCTTGTCCGGTTCCATCGTCAATGCCCTCATGGGACTTGTTATTGCCATGTTCGGGATCGCCGGTCTTTACGTCTATTTGCACAGCCCCTTCCTGGCCATGATGCAGATCCTGATTTATGTGGGCGCCATTGCCGTCCTGATTGCCTTTGCCGTCATGCTGGCGGGGCCGCTTTACCTCAAACCGAAGGAATGGACGACCCTGGGGAAATTCGGTGCGGCCGCGGGCATCGGGCTCCTGGCCTTTTTGTTGCTCACGAGAGTGGTGACGACGACCTTTTCCCGGTCCCTTGTCCCGTCTTTCAGGTTGGGCACCAAGGACATCGGGCGCCTCTTTTTCAATGAGTTGATGCTGCCCTTTGAACTGATCTCGCTCCTGATCGTGGTGGGTGTTCTGGGCGCCATCATGCTGGCCTTGTTTTCCAGGGGGAGAAAATGAACGCCATCCTCTACGATCAGGTATTCGCCTACCTGTTTCTCTCCCTCTTTCTGTTGTTTTGCGGCATTGTGGGCGTACTTTACCGCCGGACCCTCATCGGCATGCTGGTGTCCATGGAACTGATTATGAACGGGGCCGGTTTGAACCTGGTGGCCTTAAACAGGTTCGTGGTGCCGGAAAACGTTTACGGATCGGCCTTCGCCCTGATCATTATGGGCATAGCGGCGGCGGAGGCGGCGGTGGCGCTCTCCATCATCATCCTTATCTTCAAAAAGTACCAGCATATTGAGGGTGGGGAATTGAAGGAAATGAAGGACTGACCTATGGTTATGGAGAGCGCACAACCCCTGTTGCCGATTGCCATTGTTCTTTTGGTTTCCTTCCTGATCTCGATTTCCGGCAAGAGGCCGAATTTGAGAGAGTTCTGGTCCATCGCCGGCGGCGTCCTGACCTTCCTTTCCGTCATGGCGATGGTGCCGGCGGTCTGGCAGGGGAATCTCCTCGTCTACACAGTCTCTACCATTGCGCCGGGCATTTCGTTAAATTTCCGCGTCGACGCCCTGTCGCTCATCTTCGGCATCGTTTCGTCGTTCTTGTGGATTTTCGCCTCCTTTTACAATATCGGCTATATGAGGAGCCTGGGCGAGCATGCTCAGACCCGCTACTATACCTGCTTTGCCGTGGCGATCCTGGGGGCGCAGGGGGTGTCTTATGCGGGTGGCCTTTTCTCGCTCTACCTCTTCTATGAGGTCATTACCCTCTTTACCTATCCCCTCGTGGCCCATCACCAGGACGAGGAGGGTTATGCCGGGGGTAAGAAATACCTCGTTTACCTTATGGGGACCTCGAAGGGTTTTCTCCTGCCGGCCCTGATCCTGACTTACGTCATGACGGGGACGCTGGATTTTGCCAACGATATCAGGGGGGGAATCTTTCCGGCCGGCTCCGACCAACTTTGGGTTACCGTGACCTACTGCCTCTTCCTCTTCGGTTTTGCCAAAGCCGCCATCATGCCTTTGCATAACTGGCTGCCGTCGGCCATGGTGGCGCCCACACCGGTGAGCGCCCTGCTCCATGCCGTCGCCGTGGTGAAAGCCGGCGTGTTCTGCATCTCGCGGGTCATGCTTTCCACCTTCGGAACTGCCCTGCTCCAGGGAACGGGTCTGGGCATCCTGACGGCCTACTTCGTATCTTTCACCATCCTGGCGGCCTCGATCATTGCCCTTACCAAGGACGACCTCAAGGCGCGGCTTGCCTACTCCACCGTAAGTCAGCTGTCTTACATAGTATTGGGGGTGGCGCTTCTGGACAATTCCGGCGTCATGGGCGGGATCATCCATATCGTCAACCACGGCTTCAGCAAGATAACCCTGTTCTTCTGCGCCGGCGCCATCTACGTGGCGCACCATAAGAAAAAGATCAGCGATATGGCAGGGATCGGCTATGCCATGCCCTTTACCATGGGGGCCTTTGCCCTGGCCTCCTTAAGCATGATCGGCGCACCGCCGGTGGCCGGCTTTGTGACCAAGTGGTACCTGCTGAACGGGGCGCTGGAGATCAGCAACATCCCGATCCTGGTCGTGTTGATGGCCAGCACCATTCTGAATGCGGGCTATTTTGTTCCCATCACCATCCGCGCCTTCTTCGAGGGGCGGAAAGAGCGCTGGAGCAGCAAGGACATCCAGGAGGCGCCGCTCACCATGGTTATACCTTTAGTTTTGGCAGCGCTCATTTCTTTGGCCCTGGGTATGTTTCCCGGGTTTTTCACGGCGCTGATCGGCAGGCTGTTTTAGTACGTTAGGAGTTATTACTGCGAAAATATGTGTCATGGTGAGCTTGTCGAACCATCTCGCCCTTCGACAAGCTCAGGGTGACACGAAGTTTCGTACTCAGAGGATAGTAACGGATATGTTGAAGATCATAGAATACTTAAGAGCAAATTCGGCCCGGCTGAAAACATTGTTTTTTGTGTTCCTCGGCCTGATTGTCCTGCTGGACGTCTTCCTGCCCCGGGGAGAGCCCCACTACCTGATCGACAAGGTTTACGCCTTCTGGACCCTCTTTACCCTGGCCGGCTGCTTCCTCTTGATCAAGATCAGCAAGGGTATTGCCCACATGCTGCTTTCTAAAGACGAGGACTACTATGGATAGGTGGGTGCATCCGTCACTGTTCTTTTTTCTGGGCGCGCTGGTCCTCCCCCTGCTTACGGGTAAGGTCAAAAAGGGATTTATCCTGCTTATCCCCGTCCTGGCCATCATTTCCGTGGCCCTGACCCAGTATGGCTCCTATGGCCATTACCATTTTCTCAATATTGTCGGTCTCTTCGGACGGGTAGACAAACTGAGCATGGTCTTTGCCTGGGTCTTCGTCATCATGGCATTCTTAGGCGCCCTTTACGCCTTGCACCGGGAGGAAGACGGCCATCACATCGCCGGCTTCTTCTATGTCGGGTCTTCCCTGGGGGCGGTTTTCGCCGGCGATTATCTGACCCTGTTCATCTTCTGGGAAATCATGGCCTTCTCGTCCGTTTTTCTCGTCTGGTACCGGAGGGAAAAAAAGGCTATTGCCGCCGGTTTTCGCTATCTCCTTTTCCATGTCTTCGGCGGTCTCCTGCTTTTTGCCGGCTTCATGCTGCATTACCATCAGACGGGGAGCATGGTCTTCGAAGGCATCCTCCCGGCCGCCGCCTCCTGGCCCCAATACCTGATCCTGGCGGGCTTTGCCCTGAATGCGGCGGTCCTCCCGCTCCATGCCTGGCTGCCCGATGCCTACCCGGAGGCCACCGTGGAAGGGGCGGTATTGCTCTGCGCCTTTACCACGAAGACGGCCGTTTATGTCCTGGCCCGGGGGTTTTCCGGTTTTGAGATCCTGGCGATTATGGGAACGGCGATGACCGTCTTCGGGGTTTGTTACGCCGTGATCGAAAATGACATCCGCCGGGTCCTGGCGTATCACATCATCAGCCAGGTGGGCTACATGGTGGCCGGCATCGGTATCGGCACGGAGATGGCGGTAAACGGCGCCGCGGCGCATGCCTTCGCCCATATCCTTTACAAGGCGCTGCTCTTCATGGGCGGCGGCGCGGTGCTTTACATGGCCGGAACAGCCAAGCTGAGCCAGCTGGGCGGTCTTTACAAATACATGCCCCTCACGATGATCTTCTACGTCGTGGGGGCCGTCTCCATTTCGGGCTTTCCCCTTTTCAGCGGTTTTGTGAGTAAATCCATGATCGTGGCCGCCGCCCATGAGGAGGGCCGGCTCTGGCTCATGTCCCTCATGAACCTGGCGGGGATCGGGACTTTTCTCTCGGTAGGATTGAAGGTTACCTACTTTGCCTTCTTCGGCAAGGAGGAGGCGCCCATCAAGGCCGCGGAGCCGCCCGTCAACATGCTCTGGGCCATGGGATTGACGGCGCTCTTATGTTTCGTCATCGGCGTTTTCCCGCAGACGCTCTATATCCTGCTGCCTTTCCCGGTGGAATATCATCCCTACAATTGGCCGCACCTCTCGGAGATGCTCCAGATCCTCTCCTTCACGGGCCTGGTTTTTTTCCTCCTGGTGAAGAAGCTGTCGCCGGAGGCCAAAATCAACCTCGACGTGGATTACTTCTACCGGAAGGGGACGCAATTATTCATGAAGTTGGATGAAAAGGTCGTCTGCCCCGTGGATGCTTTTTGGGGCGAACTGTACCGGCTGGTGGGGCTGAAGGCCCTTTTTAAGAATGCCGAGTTTTCCTACGGGTTTGACCGCAAGGTGATCGACGGCGTTGTTGACGGCACGGCCGGGTCCATGATGAGTCTCGGCGCGGTGGCCAGAAAACTCCAGACCGGCAGGATACAGTCCTATATCGCTTTGTCTCTCTTCTTCTTTTTTATGATCCTCTGGCTGGTTTATGGTTGAGGACTATACGTTGCGTAATATTGAGCTTTTGAAGGAATAGAATAATGTCGCCTTACTTGACTATGAATCCCCTGGGATTTCCGATACTTTCCACGGTGACCTTTCTGCCGTTGGCCGGTGCCCTGGTCATCCTGTTTTTGAAGCCGGAGCGGGTGATAAAAACGGCCGCCCTGGCGGCGACCCTGCTGACCTTTTTGCTGGCGCTGGTGCTGCTGGCCCATTATAACCCAGCCACACCCCTCTTCCAATTCGGCGAGTCCTGGCCCTGGATACCGGCCTACAACATAAATTATGTGCTGGGCGTAGATGGCATTACGGTCATGCTGGTCCTGCTGACGGCCCTGATCGCGCCGCTCTGTGTCCTTTGTTCCTGGACGGCCATTGCCCTGCGGGTCAAGGAATTCATGGTCTGCATCCTGCTCATGGAAACGGCGATGATCGGCGTCTTTTGCTCCCTGGACTTCATGCTTTTTTACGTCTTCTGGGAGGCCATGCTCATCCCGATGTACCTGCTCATTGCGATCTGGGGAGGGCCGCTGAAAGATTACGCCTCCATAAAGTTCTTTATTTACACCCTCTTCGGCAGCGTCTTTCTCCTGGTGGCGATCATCGCCCTCTATCTCGTGAACGGCACTTTCAGCATCCCCGCGGCGATGTTCAAAAATTACGGCTTCAATTTCCAGTTCTGGGTGTTTTTGGCCTTTGCCATCGCCTTTGCCATCAAGGTACCCATGTTCCCCTTCCATACCTGGCTGCCGGCGGCCCATACGGAAGCGCCCACGGCGGGCAGCGTGTTTCTGGCCAGCATCCTGCTGAAGATGGGCACCTACGGTTTTTTGCGGTTTTGCCTGCCCATTGTTCCGCAGGCCAGTTTCTATTTTGCCCCCTTCATGATCACCCTGTCGGTAATCGGCATCATTTACGGGGGCTTTGTCTGCCTGAGCCAGACGGACATGAAGAAGCTGATCGCCTATTCCAGTGTGGCGCACATGGGCTTCGTCACGCTGGGCATCTTTACCTTTACCCTCTATGGTTTGGAGGGGGCGATGCTCCAGATGCTCAACCACGGCATCACTACGGGGGCGCTCTTTTTGATGGTGGGTATTGTTTATGAACGCACCCACAGCCGCGAGATCTATGACAACGCCGGCCTGGGCAAGATTGCGCCCATCTATGTGGGCTTCTTGAGTCTCTTTGCCGTCTCCTCTTTTGCGTTTCCCGGAACGAACAGCTTCGTGGGCGAGCTTTATGTCCTCATCGGCACTTTTGCCCGGAACCGGCTGGCCGGCTTCGGCGCCGTCGTCGGGGCGGTGCTGGCCGCCGCTTATATGTTAAGGCTGCTGAAGCAGATCGTCTGGGGCAGGGAAGAGAGGCCGGCGCTGAAAGACATGAACTTAAGAGAAATCATCTATCTGGTGCCGCTGGGTATTTTCGTCATCTGGGTGGGATTCTTTCCGCGGCCCTTTGTGGAGATCATGGAACCTACGCTGGCGCATTTGCAGATGCAGCTTAAAAATTTAGCCCCTTAAGGTTGTTCCTATGACGCTTCTTCCGGAAATATTTATCTTTATCTTTTCCATCACTTTCCTCTTCCTTTCTTTGGGTGAGAAGAAGGCCAACCTTTTTGCCGTCGCCCGCCTGCTGGCACTCATCGGTTTTGTCATCACGCTCCTTTGTACCGGCGCGAAGGGGGAGCTTTTTTTCGGCGCCTACCGGGTGGATTTCTTTTCCCAGGTCTTCAAGCTCTTAATCGTGACCGGTTTGCTCTTCGTCGTTTTCATGATGGAGAGGCGCGATGATGTAGAGGATGATTATCTGCCCGAGTATTTCATGTTGCTCGGGTTTTCCACCTTGGGGCTGATGATGCTGGTAAGCGCCGTGGAACTCATCTCCATTGTCATCAGCCTGGAGATCTCGTCCTTCAGTCTTTATACCATCGTCCCGCTGAGAAAAAACCAGTCGCGCATCCAGATGGAAGCGGCCGTCAAATACCTTTTTTTCGGCGCCATTGCCACGGGGATTATGCTATACGGCATGGGTTATCTTTACGGTATGGCCCATTCCACCTTTCTGGTGGATATCATGGGCAACCTGCCCCGGTTTCTGAACCAGCCGCTGGGGATCCTGGCCCTGTCACTGACGCTGGCTGCTTTTTTCTTCAAGCTTTCCCTCTTCCCGTTCCATTTCTGGGCGCCCGATATCTACGAAGGCGCCTCCAACGTGACCACCGCCTTTATTGCCACGGTGCCGAAACTGGCCGCCACCGCGCTTTTGATCAGGCTGGCGATGCTTTCGGCTTCCGTACCTGCGGAATTGGCCATGCTGCTCTTTGTGCTGGCGGCGCTTTCCATGACCCTCGGCAATATCGTCGGCCTGGTGCAGAAGGATCTCAAAAGACTGCTCGCCTATTCCGGGATTGCCCACGCCGGTTATCTGATGATGGGCATCATGCCCTTGAGCCGGGACGGCGGGGCGGCGGCTGTCTATTATATGACGGTTTACCTCTTCATGAACCTGGCCTGCTTTTATGTCATCATTCTGCTGGCGCAAAAAGGGGAGAATCTATCGGTGGAAAATCTGACCGGCCTGGCCAGAAGATCGCCCCTGCTGGCCTTTACCCTGGCGGTGGCCGCCTTTTCCCTCGCCGGCATCCCGCCCAGCGGCGGCTTTACCGGCAAACTGTTTCTCTTTGTCAGCGCTTTCCGGGCCGGTTACCTCGGCATTGTCTTGATCGGCGCCGTGAACGCAGTCATTTCCATGTTTTATTACCTGAACCTGGTGCGGATGAGTTATTCGCGGGAACCGGCAGGGCAGGGGATCATCCAGCTGGCCTTCCATGAGAAGGTCCTGTGCTATGTCTTTAATATCCTGATCCTCTATCTGGGGATTCTGCCTTTCGGGGTTTTGGACATTCTGCGCCGTGCCGTTTGATATTTCTAAGAAATTGTCCTTCCGGGGCAGCACCTGCAAATGACGAAAACTGTAGTCATTTCCGCGCAGGGAGGAATCTGGGGAAATACGGGGATAGAGAAATCACTCCTTATTTGTCATTCCCGCGCAGGCGGGAATCCAGGAGTCTATACTTTCTTGACTCTTAAGACCTATGGTAATATAACGACCATCGTTTCAAGTAAAGATGCCTGGGTGGCGGAACTGGTAGACGCAAGGGACTTAAAATCCCTCGGTCCTTGAGGCTGTGCGGGTTCGATTCCCGCCCCAGGCACCAAATTAAAACAACATGTTACAACTTTTTTTCGGCACTGAAATTCCTGCTTGATAATTTCTGTAGGTAATGTTTTACCGCTATTTTACCGCTTTTGGATACTGGCCAAGAAAAAGTTTTCTGCCCGACGGGCTTTCTATCGCAGCAATTCTATTTCTATCCCGATAATCTTTCCGAGATCTATCTCTGCTCCCCTAAATTTCCAAATTGCCATTTAAGTCTGTTCGTTTACACTGTTCGGTAGATACATTATTCTTGACCTTTGAGAAGTCAGAGGAAGCATCGGTTTTTGCGAGTGGCTCAAGAAAGCCGATGCGAATGCAAAACATAGTTTCAGGCACATGATTGATTTGAGCTTACAACCAAACGGCGGTGAGGAACACGGCAAATGAGTTCCGCTGAGCTTTGTGTGTTGTAAGCGTCTGACCAACCCGTCTTTTCTGGGGCTCCCCTTTGAGGTATGCTTCCCGACAATGAAAAATCCTCATCATTGGGAGGCAAAAGATGACCAGAGCGGAACGGCGTGCCCACTGGCGGGCCATCACAGAGAACCAGATGTCAAGCGGCATGAGCGTTGCCGCTTATTGTCAAGAGAATCGGATCAATAAATCTCATTATTATACCTGGTGTCGCAGGCTCAAAGAGCCGCAAGTTTCCGCCGGAGGCTTCCTTGAGCTGATCCCCGACAGGCTGACTGAGGCTGCCGCCTCGGGTGTCCGCCTTCGCCTGAGCGGAAAGCTTTACGTTGAAGTAGATCGGGGATTCGATCCCTTCACCCTGCGCGCCGTTGTCGAGACGTTCGGCGGTCTTTCCTGATGTTCGGTCTGACTGGGCAGTAATAAAATATATAATCAGTAAATTAAATAAGATAAACATCAAATATACAGGTTCAAATCCTGCCGCCCCGACCAATAAAATAAAGGAGGTTGACGAGGTTGCGTCAGCCTCCTTTTCGTTTCGCTACGAACGCATTTGCGGAATTCATACATGGGTATAAAGTCCATAACTTGTGAGAATACGGTCTTCCCTGTGTACATGAGCCACCCCGCCGATTATTTTGGAGTGGCTATAAGACAGAAAATATTTCAAGTCGATAAAAAGAAAAAACATGCTTAATTATCAGTACATATTCACGTTTCAGCATGAGAAAATAAAATTAACCGGACACTAATGACAACAAAACACGAATTGTCACTTTGATTAAATAATTGATCAGGCGCGTTTTCTCGACTGTTTCAGATTGGTCCGAAAGCTGAAACGGTTGCCATGGTTATTCAAGACACCTTTTCAAGGCGCTCGGCCACCCAAACTTTGATAATAGATTGTCTGGGTACACCTAAGCGTCTTGCTTCTTTATCCAGTAATTGAATCATCCACACGGGAAAATCTACATTTACCCTTTTCTGTTCCTGCTCCGGCCGTTTTGCCTTTGATATATCAAGATGTTGGGAAATATCCCCGCCCTCATCAAATTTCTTATCAAACTCACGAGCTTTCATATATATCAACCTCCTCTTTTCTGGATCGTCGCACCGAAATAATTCTTATCTTTTGCGACCGATAAGTAATTACGCCTGACCAGTGCTTCCCGGAAATACTGCCGATCACCAGAAATCTTGGTTCATCGCTAGTATTAACTGGAATCTCAATTAAATCAGGATCGTTCCACAGGGTTTGGGCTTCGCAAAAGTCAATCCCATGTTTTTTCTTATTGCTGTTACTTTTAATCGGATCAAATTCAAACTCCATGGTATAATTATTATACCTACGGGCCATATAAAGTCAATAAAGTTTGGGGGCTTAACTTGGCGCTGGAAATGACGACCTAAAGATGCCACCGTGGCAACCTAAAAATGTCCCACCCCGGCTTGAATAAAAAAATGGAGGAGCTATGCGCCGGGGAGCCTGGTGACGTGCTTTGCCGTGTCCGTGCTGGCCTAGGCGGCCGCCAGATTGACAAAATTATCAGCCAGGGCCTGGGCCTCGGGGAGGTATCCGGCGGCGCTGTATTCCGCAAGGAGATTGACCATCCCCTTGGTCCGTTCCATGACGATCTCTGGATGGTCCTTATTGCTCTGGGCCAGGTCGGCAAGGTCATCGTATACGGTCCGGGCCTCGGGTAGTTTGCCGGCGGTGCCGTAGGCGGCAAGGAGATTGACCATTCCTTTGGCCTGTTCCAGCGCTATCCTCGTGTTGCCCTGGTTGTCCTGGGCCAGGGCAGCGAGCTTGTTGTGCAGGGCCTGGGCCTCGGGGAGTTTCCCGGCTGCGCAGTAGGCGGTAAGGAGATCGAATGCACCCTTAGCCAGGCTGAAGGCGATCTCTGTATTATCCTTGTTGGCTTGGGCCAGGACGGCAAGGTCATCGTACACGGCCCGGGCCGCGGGCAGTTTTCCGGCGGTGCTGTAATCAGCGATGAGATTGACCATGCCCTTGGTCTGTTCCAAGATGATCCCGGCGTTATCCTCGTTGGCCTGGGCCAGGGCGGCCAGGTTGTCATACACGGCCTGAGCCTCGGCTATTTCCCCCGCCGCGCCGTAGGCACTAATGAGAATGACTGACAGTCTTGCCCAGACATAAGCGCCGGGGTCATTCTCCGGTCGCTGGGTGAGCATTTTTAAAAAGGGGTCAGTGGGATAATCTCGCCGGGCTTGCTCAATAAACGTTGCCGTGGCTAATGGCGGCAACTCCCAGACTGCCTTGAGCAGGGGGACAGTCCATGTGCTGGCACCGGTATCCTTGTCGGAAGAGAGAAACGGCAACAGGGGGAGGGCACCAAGCAGGTCCGGTTTCCATGGCGGTAGGTGTTTTAAGACCTCCGGTCCGCCCTCCGGGCGGTGCTCCATTATGCCCCCCAAGCCTTGGGTGCTGCCTGTGAAAATTCCTTTTGCTTTTGTGACTGCCATGTCCATAAAGTTCCTCCTTGAACGGTGACTGTAAATTACCGCGGCCCTTGGGGCAAAGCAATGAGGGTTAACTGGCAGTCTAATGGCAGGTAAAAGCTATGAAAGGAAAGAAGAGCGGGGCACTCCCCTAGATCTGAGGCTTCAGCGTGAAACCGTTCGGGCGGCTTTCCCGCGTGTCTTAAGATTTCTATCCGCCACCATGCGTTGAAGTTTACTTTTAATGGCTACGTTATTCTCAGTTTCCATCTTCTCTGCGGCATCTCTCTTAAACATCGTCTTCGCGCAGTCATCGTTCACTTTGACAATTGTGCCGACGGGGTGGCCACACCATTCGTGCTTCAGCCTTACTACTTCCATTCCGTTCTCCCTCTTAACTTTTATTCCCGATCCCCTTGGTTAGCCAATTTGCTTGATATAATCGCCCCGTTCAAAAAACAAAACCCCCATCCCTCTTCAATGAGAAACGGGGGTTACCAATCATAAGTGCCTGCCGCTGGAACATTTACTTTGATTAGCAGCCCTGCTGCCTATTTTGACGATGTTGTTTACAGTTGATACCGATAGTGGGATTAAGTCAAGGAGTATTATTTTCCCTGCCGACCAATAATGGCGAGGAGTGCATTGGCTGGTCTGTCAACGAGCGCCGCTATAATACTGCATCGCCTCGGGAAGCAGCTTTCGCAGTTCTTCGATACGTGTTGCCCCCGCGGGATGGGTGCTCAAAAATTCGGGCGGCTCGCCCCGGGTCTCTTTCTGGGCCATCATCCGCTGCCAGAAGGGAATGGCGGCCCGGGGGTCATAGCCGGCCATGGCCATGAAGATTAGTCCCAGGTGATCGGCCTCCGATTCCTGCAGCCGGCCGTAAGGCAGCAGGATGCCGACCTGCGCTCCGGCGCCGAAGGCGGCCATGAATAGCTGCTGCGTTTGTTCGGGTTTAGTGCTCATGGCTTGAGATAGCGCCACCCCTCCCAGCTGAAACGCCAGGGCCTGGCTCATCCGCTCATTGCCGTGTTCGGCAATGGCATGGGAGATCTCATGGCCCACGACCACCGCCAGGCCGGTATCGTTCTGGGCAATAGGGAGGAGGCCGGTATTCACCACCACCTTGCCGCCGGGCAGGGCAAAGGCATTCGCGGTTTTATCCTCCACCAAGTTGAACTCCCAGCGGTAATCACTGACCAGGCCTTCCTGACCCTGTTGGCGCAAATAGCGTTCCACCGCCTGCCGGACATTTTGTCCCACCCGCAAGACCATGGCTGCCGCTTCCAGATCTTGGCTAACTTTTGCTTTTTTTACAAAATCATTATAAGACTGATAGCTCATAGCCATCACCTGCTGAGATGGAATCAGTCTGAGCTGCTGCCGCCCAGTGACAGGCACCGTAGCGCAGCCGGCCAGGAAGAAGAGCACAATCGGCCAGAGACATCTTTTTAGCGCTTGCGGGAAACGTTTAGTGGTCCGATTCATCGTCGTCTCCTTGTCTGATTCAGGGCTTAAGACCTTTTGTCAATCCCCTTGGTAAGGTTAATGAAAAATGAAACCTCTGTCAAGGAGATGGTGCCGGATGATAGATTTCTACTTGATTTCAATGAAAAAATTGACCATAGTAATCCCAGGTACCTTAACCCGCTAAACGGGCTAAGTGCGTTCGCGAAATTGTTTTTTGGCCAAAAGACGCAAAAATAATTTCTAACTTCTAATCCAGATAATGATGAAAGGAGCTTAACATGTACAAAAGACTAATGATTCCCATGGATGGTTCAAGCTTGGCGGAATGTGTCCTCCCTCATGCCGAGTCATTCTTCAAGAATGGGCTGGTGGAAAAGGTGACTTTTATTACAGTTTTGGAACCCCTGTCCCGATCGCTTTTAGATTCGACTTACGGTTTTAAGTTGTTGTCGCCGGCCAATGAACCGCCCATAACGGGGCAGGAGACCATATATTCTCTCAATGTGGAAGAAGCGGCAAAAATGGAAACCCATAGAAAGAATGCCGCACTGCAATATTTGAACGGAGTGGCCAATCGTTTTAGCCAATATGGCGTGAAGATGATTAGCGAGGTCCTGGAAGGACACGTCGCCGAAAGTTTAGCCACCTACGCGGAAGATAATAAGATCGATCTAATCCTTGTCGCTACCCATGGCCGTTCCGGTTTGGGCAGGTGGGTGATGGGAAGCGTGGCGGACAGAATACTCCGCGCCTCCCATGTGCCTGTATTTATGGTGCATGCTACTCCGGGATGTGAACCGGCAAGCGAAAAGTAATCAGCTCATTAAAACAACCAGAAGATAATCGCCTGCTGGTCGTCACTCGCAGGAATTGAGAGATATTCTGAAGATTTTTGTTGTTCACCGGAAGGACAAGCAACGGAATTACAGGTTTCGGACTCTTGGAAAACAAAAAACTTTGGACTAAGGATTTCCTCTTTCTGAATTTAGCAACCCTGCTCTTGTCCACAGGGTTTTATTTCCTGATGCCGACTTTGCCTCTGTACATGGCGGACGTTCTGCGGTCCAATAGGGGGCAGGTAGGCTATATTATGGCCGCCTTCACCCTCTCCGCTCTCCTGACGCGACCGATTGCCGGTTACTGGATAGACAGGGTGGGCAGAAAATGGGTCCTGGTCATTTCCTACCTCCTTTTCAGCCTTACTTTGGGGATTTATCCCCTGGCCGCCTCTTTCCCGCTGCTTCTCCTGCTGCGCTGTTGTCATGGCCTGCTGTGGGGCGTTTATACCGTCGCCGGCGCCACCGCCGTTGTCGATCTGGTTCCGGCGGTCAAGAGGGGGCAGGGAATCGGCATCTACGGCCTGTTCATGACCCTGGCCCTGGCCCTTGGCCCGGTGATTGCCTTGTCGATCATGGGAAAAGATCGGTACGACCTCATGTTCCTTTCAGCCATGGTGGTCGCCCTTTTTGGCTTCGGCCTGCTGATGCGGGTCAATTTCCCCCACTTTGAACGCCGGGACGGTGGTCCCTTTACCCTTGCCGATGTGGCCGAGTCCAGCGTCTTACCGCTGGCCATTGTCCAATTGCTGTTCGGAGTGACTTACGGGGGCACAATCACTTTTATTACATTGTACGCCAAGGAATTGGGCATCATGGAGGCGGGCCCTTTTTTCCTGATCAACGCCCTGGGCATTACGTTATCGCGGTTGGGGTCCGGTCAAGTCTTCGACCGACAGGGGCCCAAGGTATTGCTTTCTTCATGCCTGGCACTACTGATCGGGGGCTTTGCCATCCTGGCCCTGGTGAAAAACCACTATGGCTTCTATTTTGCAGCTTTCTTGATCGGCTTCGGCAGCGGCGTGATCATGCCCACCTTGCAGGCCATGGCTAACAATATTGTGGGTCAAAACCGGCGGGGCAGCGCCAACGCCACCATTATCACCGGTTTCGACCTGGGTATCGGGTTGGGGGCGGTGCTGCTGGGCTATCTGTCGGATCTGATAGGTCTTGGTAATACTTACCTGGTTTGCGGTTTGATTATCCTTCTCTCACTGATTTACTTTCTGGCTAAGGTCAATCCCTACTACCATGAGCAAAGATCCTTGGAAGATTAAGAGCTGCGCCCTTACTGAACCCGACCTCTGCGAGGATACTTTGAGAAAGCAATTTTACCTGCAAGAGTTCAAAAGGTTTGGTGAGAAACATATCGGCATTTTTTTCAATGGTGTCTTGAGCATTAACTGTGGGAATCCCCGCCGTCATCATGACAACTTTGGTCTGGGGAGATATTTCTTTCATCCTTACCAGCACATCTGTGCCATTGAGGTCGGGCAGGAATAGATCCAGGAAGCAGAGGTGGTAGTTCGAGGAGGAGATTTCCTGTAAGGCCAGGTTGCCATTTCCGACGGTTTTCACCTGCGTGCCGCTGCTCCGCAGCGCTTTGCCGAGCCCTTGGCACAAGAGTGATTCATCGTCGACAATCAGAATTCTTTTTATTTGCTCATTCTCAATCTGCTGCTCTACCATGAAGAAGTTACCCATTTACCGGAAGCCCTAAATTCCACACACCACTTTATATACCAATTCATGCTCCCTGTTTATTGGACCTAAGTCCAATGCCTCCCTATGCTTCACAATTTCTTCTTGACTTACGTTTGGCGATCAACTAATTACTACCAACCCACGGATAATAGTAGTAAAGCGCGTGAGGATTACGGGGTTACCGGAACTATGAAACTAACGACAAGGTCTCAGTATGGTGTCAGGCTGATGATTGCTTTGGCCCACAACTATGGTAAAGGCTATACCTATCTGAAAGATATAGCCAAAGGGGAGGACATGTCGGAAAAATACCTCAGTCTTATTACCATACCCTTGAAAGGCGTGGGCCTTATCAATGCCAGCCGCGGCGCCCGTGGCGGTTATGCCCTGGCCCGCCCCCCCTCGGAAATCAACATCAAGGAGATCGTCGATGTCCTGGAGGGGGACTCTTGCCTGGTGGATTGCATCAACGACGTTACTGCTTGTCCCCGGGTGACGGTTTGCGCGAGCCGGGATATTTGGGTGTTTCTGGGGGGTAAGATTGCCGAGACCCTGAGCTCCTTCAACCTGGAACAACTGGTGAGGTTAAATCAGGAAAAGGCAAAAAGTGCCCTTTTGCATAATATTTGACCGATAAAATCAATTTCAGCGATAGACCGGCCCCGAGCCGATTATGGGATGGATCCATGAAACGTATATACCTTGACAATGCCGCCACTACCCCGACGGATCCGGAAGTCGTAAAGGCCATGCTGCCTTACTTCAATGTAATCTTCGGCAACGCCTCCAGTCTGCATTCCTTTGGCCAGGAGGCGAAGCGGGCGATGGAAGAGATGCGGGATAAAACCGCTTCTTTTATCGGCGCCTCGCCGGAAGAGATTGTCTTTACCAGCGGCGGTACGGAAAGCGATAATTATGCTCTCAAAGGCGTAGCTATGGCCCAGCGGGATAAAGGCGACCATATCATTACTACGGTCATCGAACATCACGCCGTCCTGGAGACCTGCCATTATCTGGAAAAGCAAGGATTCCGGGTCACCTATCTGCCGGTGGATGAATTCGGCATTGTGGATCCGGGAGATGTAAAAAAAGCCATCACCGGCAAGACGATCCTGATCTCGATTATGCATGCCAATAATGAGATCGGCAGTATTCAGCCCGTGGAAGAGATCGGCGGCATAGCCAGGGAAAGGGAAATCCCTTTTCATACGGATGCGGTGCAGACCTTTGGACATCTGCCGATTGATGTCGACCGCCTGGGGGTGTCCCTTTTGAGTGCTTCGGCCCATAAATTTTACGGCCCCAAAGGCGTAGGCCTCCTTTATATCAGAAAAGGCGTGAAGATCGATTCCTTTATGCACGGCGGCGAACAGGAGCGGGGACGAAGGGCCTCCACGCACAATGTGCCGGGCATTGTGGGTCTGGGAAAAGCGGTGGAGATGGCGGAGGAATCTCTGGCCGAGGAAATGGAAAAGATCAGCCGGCTGCGGGACAGGTTTATTCAAGGTGTCCTGGAAAAAATCGATCATACCCGTCTGAACGGTCATCCCGTAAAACGCCTGCCGAATAACGCCAACATCTGCGTGGAATTTATCGAGGGGGAAGCCATGATCCTGCGGCTGGACATGATGGGCATCGGCTGTTCTTCCGGCTCGGCCTGTTCGTCGACGAGTATGGAACCGTCGCATGTGTTGAAGTCGATTGGTCTGCCTCCCGAATTTGCCCACGGCGCCCTGCGCTTTACGCTGGGCAAATACACGACGGCAGAAGATATCGATCAGGTGCTGGAAATGCTGCCCGGCGTCGTGGAAAAACTGCGTTCCATATCGCCGCTCTATAAGCGGAACGGTTGAAGGAGAGAGCCCTTTTCGGTGGCAAAAAAAGTAATGATAGCGATGAGCGGCGGCGTTGATTCTTCTGTGGCCGCTTTTTTGCTGAAAAGTGCCGGCTACGAAGTCACGGGTGTGACTATGTGTCTGGGGGCTGAAGAAGGCGGGGAGGCGCGATGCTGCGGCCTCGATGCCATCGAAGATGCCCGGCGGGTCTGCGACCGGCTCCATTTGCCCCATTACGTTTTTGATTTTTCCCTGGAAATGGAGGAGAAGGTAGTCAAAAAGTTTGTCGCTGAATACAGCCGGGGGAGGACGCCTAATCCCTGCATCGACTGCAACCGTTACCTCAAATTCGGGGGCTTGTTCGAGAAGGCGATGACCCTGGGATTTGACTATCTGGCAACGGGACACTATGCTGCTGTTGTCCGGGAAGAGGACCGTTTCTTTTTGAAGAAGCCGCGGGACCGCCAAAAGGATCAGACCTATTTCCTCTATGCCATTCCTCAGGCAGTCCTGGGAAGAATCCTGTTCCCCCTGGCGGATCTGACCAAGACGGAGGTACGCGAGGTTGCGGGCCGGGCCGGCTTGCCGGTAGCGGAAAAGTCGGAGAGTCAGGACCTTTGCTTTGTAGGGCGCAGTGACTATCCGGACTTTGTCGCCCGGCGGTTCTTAGGGAACCGGCCCGGTCCGGTTGTAGATCGGCAAGGACGAAGATTAGGTACGCACCGGGGCGTCGGTTTTTATACTGTCGGTCAGCGCAGCGGGTTGGGGATTGCCCATCCCGTGCCGCTTTATGTCCTGGCCATCGATGCGGCTGCCAATCGCCTGGTGGCGGGAGAAAAATCGGCTCTCAAGGCGCAGGGGTTGGTGGCCGGTGACTTGAATTTGCTGACGGACCGCTGGCCGGAGGAAGTCGAGGCGAAAATAAGGTACCGCAGAGCTGCCGCCCGCTGTTCCGCCTTTCGGGAAAAGAACAACATCAGGGTCCTGTTTAAGGAACCGGAAGAGGCTGTTACGCCGGGACAGGCGGTCGTTTTTTACCATGGTGAATACGTTCTGGGCGGTGGGGCCATAGAAGAGGCACTTAATGCAACTGCTGGATAAAATTAATAAACTAAGAAAAGAAAGAAATGCTGTAATCCTGGCGCATAACTACCAGCGTCCCGAAATACAGGATATTGCCGATTACGTGGGAGATTCTCTGGGGCTGAGCGTCCAGGCATCGAAGACGGATGCCGAGGTCATTGTCTTTTGCGGCGTGCATTTTATGGCGGAGACGGCGAAGATCCTTTCACCGGAGAAAACCGTGCTCCTGCCCGACAAAGACTCGGCCTGTCCCATGGCGGATATGATCAATGCGGACCAACTCCGGAAATTGAAGGCCGCGCATCCGGGCGCCAAGGTCCTCTGCTACGTGAATACATCGGCGGAAGTCAAAGCGGAGTGCGATCTGTGCTGCACTTCTTCGAATGCAGTCAAGATCGTCCGGGAGGCCTTTGCCCCGGAGGAGGAAATTATCTTTGTTCCCGACAAATATCTGGCCCATTACACAGCCGCGCAGGCCGGAAGGCAATTGATCGTCTGGAAGGGATTCTGTCCCACGCATGCCCGCATCCTGCCCGAGGCTATTGAAGAGCAAAAGCGCCTCCATCCCCGGGCCAAGGTCATCGTCCATCCGGAAAACAGGCCGGAAGTGATCGCCCTGGCCGATGCGGTGCTTTCCACGGGAGGAATGAGTAAGTTTGCCCAGGATGACGATGCGGGAGAATTTATTGTGGGTACGGAGATCGGCATCTTGCACCGCATGAGGAAGGAAAATCCCGCCAAGACCTTTTACCCGGCCTCGGAGATGGCCATCTGCCCCAATATGAAGCGCACGATGCTGGAAAAGGTGCTTTGGTCGCTGGAAGAGATGACCTTCCGGATTGAGGTGCCGGCGGAGATCATGGCGCGGGCGCGCGGCAGCATCATGAGAATGTTGGAGTTTTGACGACTTCAAAAGTCGTAACTTCCATTAACCCGGACGTCAAGAGGTAGTCACTCCGGCGAAAGCCGGGGTCCAGGAATACTGGAAGTAGTTAAAAGAACTGGATTCCGGCCTTCGCCGGAATGACGTCGTATGGAGTGGAAAGGTTCGTCGGTATGGAAAATTTCATCATTAAGACTATCCGGCAGGGAGTGAGTGAGGAGAAAAGCGATCCCGTGACGGAGGAGGTGCCGCTCACCATCGACCTAAACGGCAGTGAATTGGCCACCCTGCTTTGCAGCCCTACGGATTGGAAGAATCTGGTCCTCGGTTTTCTTTATACCGCCGGCGTCATGGAAGATGCGGCGGCGATCAAAACGTTGACCATCGATCAGGAGCGCTGGAAGGTTTATGCAGATACCGCCGCCGATTTCCCTCCGGAGATGCTCTTCAAACGTTTGTATACTTCCGGGTGCGGCAAGGGGATAATCTTTCACAATCCCATGGACCTGATGTACCGGTTGCGGTTGCCCGATGGTTTGACCATGGCGGCCGAGGCACTTCCCGGGCTGATGAAAGAGTTTCTTACCAGTTCAGAGGAATACCGGCAGACAGGTGGCGTGCATACTGCGGCCCTGGTCTGCGGGGACCAGACGATTGTGAGAGATGACATCGGCCGACATAATGCCTTGGATAAGGTGATCGGGGAGGGGCTGCAGCGGAAGATCGATTTTAGTAAACAGGCGGCCCTTACCAGCGGCAGAATATCATCGGAGGTGGTCGCCAAGATCATCCGCTGCCGGATCCCCATCCTGGCCTCCGCGGGCGCCCCGACCAATCAGGCGGTTAAAATCGCCCGCGATGCCAATCTGACACTGTTGGGCTTCGTCCGCGGACAGCGGATGAATATTTACAGCGGGGAGCAAAGGATAATTGCATCACCCCGATAAACGGGATAAGTGCATTAACGAAATTATTTTTGCCAGGAAAACGCAGAAAATAATTTCTACTTACTAATAAGAAGGAGGAGTAGATGAGTAAAGTAGACAACAAGTTAAGGGTGGAATCACTGGCGCTGCACGGCGGCCAGGAGCCCGATCCGACTACGGGAGCGCGTGCCGTGCCGATCTATCAAACGACATCCTACCAATTCCAGAATACCGATCATGCGGCCAATCTGTTTGCCCTGAAGGAGTTCGGCAATATCTATACACGGCTGATGAATCCCACGAATGACGTTCTGGAAAAGAGGATTGCCCTGATGGAAGGCGGTGTGGGCGCTCTGGCCTTGTCCAGCGGGCAGTCGGCCATTACGCTGGGGCTGCTCAATATCGCTCAGGCGGGCGACGAGATTGTTTCGGCCGACAACCTTTACGGCGGCACCTACAATCTATTTCATTATACCTTCCCCAAACTGGGCATCAGCGTAAAGTTTGTGCCCTCCAATGACCTGGATGCCATCCAGAAGGCCATTACGGACAAGACGAAGGCCGTGTATGCCGAGTCCATCGGCAATCCCAAACTGGATGTGGCGGATCTGGAAGGTATCTCTGCGGTTGCCCACCGGAACAATATTCCTTTTGTGCTGGACAATACGGTTTCGCCCTACCTGCTGCGCCCGTTTGATTATGGTGTGGATATTATTGCCTATTCTGCTACCAAATTCATTGGCGGCCATGGCACCTCCATGGGCGGCATCCTTGTTGATTCCGGCAAGTTCGACTGGACCAAGGGCAATTTCCCGCTGATCACGGAGCCCGACCCCAGTTATCACGGCCTGAATTTTGTGGAGGCGTTGAAGCCTTTGGGTAATATAGCTTACATCATCAAGGCGCGGACGGGTCTGCTCCGGGATCTGGGGCCGGCCATGTCGCCCTTCAATGCTTTCCTCTTCCTGCAGGGTGTGGAAACATTGCCGTTAAGGATGCCGAGGCATTCCGAAAACGCCCTGGCGGTAGCGGCTTATCTGGAAAAGCATCCCCTGGTGACCTGGGTTAACTACCCGGGACTGGCTTCCAGTCCGGAAAAGAAGAGGGCGGAAAAATATCTTGCCAAAGGGGCCGGGGCGATCCTGGGCTTCGGTATCAAAGGCGGAGCGGAGGCGGGGAAGAAGTTCATCAACTCGTTGGAAATGGTATCGCATCTGGCCAATGTGGGTGATGCGAAGTCGTTGGCGATTCATCCGGCTACCACCACCCATCAGCAGTTATCGGCGGAAGAACAGCTGGCGACCGGCGTGACGCCCGATTTTATTCGGCTTTCCATAGGGATTGAAAACATCGACGACATCCTGGAAGACATCGGGCAGGCCTTGGATAAAGCAAAATAAATAGCCCTAAGACCGCACAAAATCGAGGATCCGAGGCTTAATGTCAAGCCTAGGGTTTCCGGAATAAAGAGGAGGTTGGAAAATGGCAAAAATATTCAGCGATATTACAAAGACCGTCGGCAATACCCCTTTAGTGAGAATCAACAAAATAACTGCGGGACTTAAGGCAACGATTCTGGTAAAGCTGGAGTCCTTCAATCCCCTTTCCAGTGTCAAGGACAGGATCGGGACGGCAATGATCGAGGCAGGGGAAAGGGACGGAAAGCTGACCAAGGATTCGGTCATCATCGAGCCGACCAGCGGCAACACGGGGGTAGCTCTCGCTTTTGTCTGCGCCGCCAAGGGCTATCGGTTGATTCTGACGATGCCCGATACCATGAGCCTGGAAAGAAGGCACCTTTTGAAGATTCTAGGAGCGGAACTGGTGTTGACGGAAGGCGCCAAGGGGATGAGGGGGGCCGTCGATAAGGCCAACGAATTGGCAGGAAACACCAAGAACAGCTTCGTCCCGCAGCAGTTCGACAACCCGGCCAATGTCGAGATCCACCGTACCACCACAGCGGAAGAAGTCTGGAACGATACGGACGGCCAGGTCGATTATTTTATCTCCGGGATCGGCACGGGGGGCACCATTAGCGGCGTAGGAGAAATATTGAAAGCCCGTCGGCCTTCTGTCAGGATCATCGGTTTGGAGCCAACGGACTCGCCGGTCCTATCGGGCGGTAAACCGGGTATCCACAAGATTCAGGGGATTGGGGCGGGTTTTGTCCCCGGCATACTGAATCGTGCCGTCATCGATGAAGTCATGCTGGTATCGCATGAGGATTCAGGCGAAGTGGCCCGGCGGCTGGCACAGGAGGAAGGCATTCTGGTGGGTATTTCCAGCGGGGCGGCCATGTGGGCGGCGATCGAGGTGGCGAAGCGGCCCGAGGCCGCAGGCAAGGTCATTGTGGCCGTCTTGCCCGATACGGGCGAAAGGTATCTGTCGACGTGGCTTTTTCAAAAATGACAACTTTACAAAAAGTCGTCACCCCGATGGACCCCGGATCTGAGCCCCCCGTGTCAAGCACGGGGCAGGCTAAGGGCAGGCACCGGGGTCCAGACGCGGTAAGGTAATTGAAGCACACTGGATTCCGGCTTTCGCCGGCATGACGTCGTGAGATACTTTTGGACTTCTTAGGGGTCCATCAGAAATAGGTCAAAAAGATTTTATGAGCAAAGAAGGAAGTTTCGGAATCGTCGAGACAAAATATTTTACTTTCGCCGAGCCGCCGCAGGAGATGCCGCTGGAATTTGGGGAGAAGCTGGGGCCGATTACCATTGCCTATGAAACCTACGGCGCCTTGAATGCCGTTAAAAGCAATGCGATTTTGATTCTCCATGCCCTTTCCGCCGACGCCCATGCTGCCGGTTATCTGGAAGGCGAAAAGGAACCGGGCTGGTGGGATGCGATGATCGGTCCGGGCAAGGCCTTTGATACGGAAAAATATTTTATCGTCTGCTCCAATGTTATCGGCGGTTGCAAAGGCAGCACCGGACCATCTTCCCTCGACCCGCGGACCGGCCGCCCCTATGCCCTTGAATTTCCAAGCATTACCATTGCTGATATGGTGCGCGCCCAGCGATGCCTGATCGATCATCTGGGCATAGAGAAGTTGCTTTGCGTTGCCGGCGGGTCCATGGGGGGCATGCAGGCCCTGCAGTGGGTAGCGGCTTATCCGGAGATGGTGAGGTCAGCCATACCCATTGCCACCGCCTTGAAACATTCGCCGCAGCAGATCGCCTTCAACGAGGTGGTGCGGCAATCCATCATGGCGGATACCGCCTGGAGAGACGGCGATTATTATGATTACGGCCAGCCCGAGCGGGGATTGGCTCTGGCGCGCATGATCGGCCATATTACCTTTATGAGTGATAAATCCATGGAGGAAAAGTTTTCCCGCCGGCTAAAACAGGATCATTACAGTTTTAATTTTGCCGCCGATTTTGAAGTGGAAGGCTACCTGAGATATAAGGGAGATGCCTTCGTCAAGCGTTTTGATGCCAATTCGTATCTCTATATCACGAAGGCCCTGGATTATTTCGACCTGTCAGGAGACAAGCTTATCCCCCGCGGGACGGTGGATACCCGTTTCCTGGTTATATCCTTCAAATCGGACTGGCTTTACCCCTCTTATCAGTCCCAGGAAATAGTGCGCCACCTCAAGACCCGGCACGTCGACGCCACTTATTGCGAATTGCGCTCCACTTACGGTCACGACGCCTTCCTCGTAGAGCTGGAAGAAATGAAGGAACTGGTGCGGCATTTTCTGGACAAGACTTACAACGGCTATGGGGTGCTGAAGAATTATGAAAGCTGAAGCTCTGCGTCTGGATTACCGGATTATCTTCGATATCATCGAGCCCGGTTCCCGGGTGCTCGACCTGGGTTGCGGCAGCGGCGAGCTTCTTTACGTCCTGGCCAGCCAGAAAAATACCCGTGTACAGGGGATTGAACTCAACGATGAGGCCATCTACCAGTGCGTGAAGAAGGGACTCAGTGTTTTCAACAGTGACATTGAAACGGGTTTGGTGGAATATCCGGATCAGTCCTTTGATTATGTGATCCTGAATCAGAGCATGCAAGAGGTCACGAAGGTGGATTTCATCATTCACGAAGCAATGCGGGTGGGCCGCAAAGTGATCGTCGGCTTTCCAAATTTTGCGCATATTTCGGCCCGCTTGCGGCTTATTTTCCAGGGAAGGGCGCCGATGACCAAGGCGTTGCCCCATCACTGGTACGATACGCCTAATGTGCGCTGTTTCAGTCTCAGCGATTTTACGGAGTTTTGTAAGGAAAAAGAGGTGCGCATCTTAAAGGCCTGTTATCTGGGCGAGAACGACGAGGTGCGCTTTTGGCCGAATCTCTTTGCTCTGAATGCGATATTCGTTTTGACGAGGGCGTGAACTCAGTTTTAATAGGTGCTTTGCTGTGATGAAATCTAATCTGAGGATATTTGAGGATATCCGGACGGTCTTCCAAAAGGACCCGGCAGCCCGCAGCGTACTGGAAGTGCTCTTTTGCTATCCGGGACTGCATGCCCTCTGGATGTACAGGATCGGCCATTTTTTCTGGCGCTTTCACCTTAATTTTGCGGCGCGCTTTACCTCCCACCTGGCTCGCTTCTTCACGGGCATCGAGATACATCCCGGCGCCATGATCGGCCGGCGTTTCTTCATCGATCACGGTTCCGGCGTGGTGATCGGCGAGACGACTGAAATTGGCGATGACGTGCTGCTTTACCAGGGGGTCGTCCTGGGGGGGGTGAGTCTGAAAAAGGAAAAGAGGCATCCCACCATCGGGAACAATGTGATGATCGGCGCCGGCACCATTGTCCTGGGACCGATTACAATCGGCAACGGCGCCAAGGTGGGGGCCGCCTCGCTGGTGGTCAGCGACGTGCCGCCTAATTCCGTGGCTGTGGGCGTTCCGGCGAGGGTAGGAGTTGGATATTCAGCGAAGGACCTCACGGAATTCGGCCTTAACCGCCTTCCCGATCCCATCTCTGACGCCTTTAAATTCATCGGTCGGCAAATCGATACCATCGAAGAGCGGCTGGCCGCCGTAGAACAGATGCAGGGGATAAAAGTGGAGATCGACCGGTACGTCGAGGACAAGAAGCGGGAGATAAAAGAGATTTTTTCCATTACGGAAGACTATGAAAGCGGAGCGGGCATCTGATGGCAATGGCCAAGAAAGCGCTGGCCCTATTGTCCGGGGGACTGGACAGCACCCTGGCGGTAAAGATGATGATCGAGCAGGGAGTGGAGGTAACGGCCCTGAATTTTACCAGTCCTTTCTGCAATTGCACGGGGAAGAAGGCGGGCTGCCAGCACCAGGCCAGCAAGGTAGCCCAGGAATTCGGCATTCCGATCCGGGTCGTGCCCAAGGGCATGGATTACATGCGGATGGTGGAGAATCCGCCCCACGGCTACGGACGGGGCATGAATCCCTGTGTCGATTGCCGCATCTATATACTCAGGAAAGCGAAGGAAATGATGCCGGCGCTGGGGGCCTCCTTTATCATTACCGGCGAAGTGATCGGCCAGCGGCCCATGTCGCAGCGGCGTCAGCAGATCGATCTGATCGAGAAGGAAAGCGGACTGGAAGGGCTGGTCCTGCGCCCTCTGTCGGCGCAGCATTTCCCGCCCACGGTGCCCGAGCGGGAGGGACTCGTGGACCGGGAAAGGTTGCTCGCCATTTCCGGAAGATCGAGGAAGATTCAGATCGCCCTGGCCGAGGAGCTGGGCATCGGTGATTATCCCTGCCCGGCGGGCGGGTGTATGCTGACTGACCAAATGATGGCCGTGCGCCTGCGCGATCTCTTCGAACACACGCCGGACTACGGGTTTAATGATCTACAGCTCTTGAAAGTGGGCCGGCATTTCCGCCTGGCCAAGGATCTGAAAATCATCTTGGGCCGGGATGAGGAGGAAAACGACCAAATCGCCCGTCTGGCCCTTCCGGGCGCCACTCTTTTTCTGCCGGAAGATTTTCGCGGTCCCACGGCCTATGTTCGTGATCTAAGTAACGGCGCCGACAAAGCCGTCATCGGTTCCATCCTGGCCAGGTATTGCCAGGATGAACATGATGCCTATCTGATCCGCAAAAAGGTATGCGGCGGGGAGGAAACCTTCTTCTCCGTCGGCGGAAAGTTTCCCGCCGCGGCGCTGGAGTCTTGCCGTCTGGCCTGACACCGTCATTCCATCTTCTCGATCTTCATGACGATGCCTTTGAGCAGCGATTCCGCCTGGTCTCTTGCCTCTCTTTCGACTTCTTTGCCCGGAGCAGGTATATAAAGGACCATTTCGCTGTCGGGCTTCAGGGAGGCGACGCCATGGTGAAATCTTAAGCGGATTCCCGCCCGCAGGGGAATGACACCTGGCCACGGATTGCCGCCGCGATAATAAGTCCCGCCATCCTGAACAGGGAGGCGGGATTCTTGCGTTTTGGCGCTGTTAAATAGTGGCGGCGCAATTGTATTGTAGTTTAACCACATTTGAGTTAATGAGAAATTCATGGAATCTTTCCCCTATTACAGCGAAACGGAACGTGTGAGCTGAGGATGGCGACGAAAGGCGATAAATCCCTCTACCTGCCCGCCCTCATGATCGTGGCCACCGTCTTCCTGCTGCTGCTCGTGATCGCCTTGTCTACCTACCGGAACATGGACAGGGAACGGCGGCGCATGGAGGAGTCGCTGTTGCGTGATGGGCGGGTGATCATGTATTCGTTGGCTGCTGCCTTGAAAGCAGAACGCCCCGGGGGAGCGCCCGACAGCGGGCGCCTGAACCGCTTTTTGACGGATATCGCCCAGGATACCGATATCCGCTCCCTGGCTGTTATCGACGGCGAGGGGCGGATTGTGGCCGCCCACCTTTCCCGTGAAGGAGAGCAGACAATCAAGGGGGGTGTCTCGCTGAATTTGCTGCTGCGGGAGAAAGGCATCGTTACCCGTTACGGGTACGACCGGACGGGGGAACGGGTATTCGAGATAATCCAACCATTACGCCCCTTTTTCTCGCCGGTGCCGCGGCTTCCGGGGCAGCAGAAGGCCGCGGAAGAGGGTGGGCCGACTGAATCGCTCAGCCGCTGGTCGCAGGATAAGATCATGATGCTCAGTTTTCATCAGCAGGTCTTTGAAGCGGCCCGGAAGGCGGACATCCACCACATAATCCTCATGGGCGCTATCCTCATTATTCTGGGTGCCGGAGCGTTTTATTTCATCTTTATAGTCCAGAAGTATTACCTTGTGGATCGCACCCTGGGGCAGATGAAGTCTTATCTGGAAAACGTGGTGGACAGCATGGCGGACGGTCTGATCTCGCTGGACAATCAGGGGCGGATCGTCACTATGAACCGGCAAGCGGCGGAGATGTTCGGGGTGCAAATGGAGACGGTGCAAGGCCAGCCCTTCGGCGAGGTATTAGGGGAGGGGAATGAGCCGTTTCTGGAGACCGCCAGGGTCGCCGTCATCCGCGACCAGGAGCTGGATTTGGGGAGCCGCCGGGGCGAGTCCGTGCCGGTCGCGCTCAGCGCCGCACCGTTGAAAGACGAGCGGGGCGAGGATATGGGGCTGGTGATTCTTATCAGAGACCGGCGCGAGATACGGGAGCTCAAGGAAAATATACGGCGCAGCGAGCGTCTGGCCTCGTTGGGAAGATTGGCGGCGGGCGTGGCGCATGAAATTCGCAACCCTCTGAGTTCCATCCGCGGCTTTGCCCAGTTCTTTCTGAACCGCTTCCGTGGACAGCCGGAAGAAGAGGAATACGCGGGCATCATGGTGAAGGAGGTGGACCGGCTCAACCGCGTGATTACCGAACTGCTTGATTTTGCCCGGCCGCGCGAACTTCACCGCGAGCCTGCTTCCCTGCCTGAGATCATCGATTACGCCCTGCAACTCCTGGCCATGGAAATGGCGGCCAAGAAGGTGGTGGTGGAAAAGGAGTATGCCGACGATCTTCCCCCGGTGCGGGTGGATCAGGAACAGATTTCCCAGGCGCTCCTCAACCTCTTGCTGAATGCCCTGGATGCCGTTGAAGAAGGAGGGAAAATCTTCATTGGACTTCATGCTGAAGAGCGCCGCCGCGGCATTGACATTGAGGTGGCTGACAACGGCCGCGGCATTCCGCCGGAGGACCGGGAAAAGGTTTTTGAACCTTTCTACAGTACGAAGCGCAAAGGAACGGGATTGGGCCTGGCCATCGTAAACCAGATCGTGGAAAGCCACGGTGGGGAAGTCAGGGTGGAGAGCCGGCCGGAGGGAGGGACGGTGATTATCGTCAGCCTGCCGGCGGGCAATTGATAGTCGAAGCGGATAGTTGTCCCGTGCCTTTCCGGGTGCAATAGCTGTTGTTTGACTTAGAACTTTATCTGCCTATATTAAGTATCTTATCGGTTACCGGTTTCGTCAATAAGAAGGAGCCCCCATGGAAAAACAGCATAAATTTTCTATCTGGTATGTGCTGATCGTAATGTGGATAATTTTGCTCGTGCAGAATTTTCTGATGTCCATGTATACCATCCAGACCATTCCTTACAGCAAGTTTCTAAAATTACTGAATGAAAAGAAGATTACCGAGGTGGCGATCACCGCCAACCAGCTGCAGGGAAAGATGAAAGGGGAGGGAGAGGCGAACAAAGAGGTAATGTTTCGCACCGTGCGTGTCGATCCGGATCTGTCGGCGCTCTTGGAACAGCATAATGTGACCTTCAAGGGAGAAATAGAGTCCACCTTTCTCCGGGATATCCTCTCCTGGGTGATTCCGATCTTTATTTTTGGCGCCCTGTGGTACTTCATCACGAAGCGGATCACGGGACAGCAGCCTGGTTTTATGATGCTGGGGAAGAATAAGGCCAAGATTTACATGGAGGACGAGTTGAACGTTACGTTCAACGACGTCGCGGGGGTTGATGAGGCCAAACAGGAACTGACGGAAGTTATTGACTTCCTGAAGGAACCGAAGAAATTTACCGAATTGGGAGGCAAACTGCCCAAGGGCGTACTCCTGGTCGGACCGCCGGGGACGGGGAAGACCTTGTTAGCGAAGGCCGTGGCTGGTGAAAGTCACGTCCCCTTTTTCAGCCTGAGTGGCTCGGAGTTTGTGGAGATGTTCGTCGGCCTGGGGGCGGCGCGGGTGCGGGACCTTTTTGTGCAGGCCAAAGAGAAGGCGCCCTGCATCATCTTT
>Ga0082335_1002653_pt1 | contig 32580 bp, 32 predicted proteins | sample Subgrocontami58m_FD_72375 | JGI IMG/M metagenome (GOLD analysis project Ga0082335, IMG submission 72375) | Subsurface groundwater microbial communities from S. Glens Falls, New York, USA - GMW37 contaminated, 5.8 m (SPADES assembly) (version 2) ... | reverse complement strand
CAGTGGTGGCTTCGCTCACCTCCAGTGGTGGCTTCGCTCACCTCCAGTGGTGGCTTCGCTCACCTCCAGTGGTGGCTTCGCTCACCTCCAGTGGTGGCTTCGCTCACCTCCAGTGGTGGCTACGCTCACCCCGAGTGAGTGTGCTCCTGCGACTCACCCTCCTAAATATTTTTTGATCTGTCACGCAGAAGCGTGCCTCCGACGAAGGTAACTCCGACTTCACGGTAGTAGCCAGCGATGATTTCGCGTACTGGCAGCACCGATGCGAGTTCGTCCCATTGTGAGTCGCCCAAGGTGAGCTCGGCATCACCGATCCAGGGTTCGCCTAGGTCCGCGTCGATGCCGCTCATCGTAACTACCTGGTCCAACGACCAGCCCGCCCCGCGTTGGATCGACGGCATGAACCGGTGGTGCAACATCGGGAGCGCATTTACGAAGCCGTTCGTTTTTGCGGGTTCGCGAAGAGTCACGATCGCCGATGCCAAACGATGATCGTATGCGGCTAATGAGGCGCCGAGTTTTGCACCGGCAGCAAGTCGAGGGGATGCCTTGCCACGATTAAAGATTCGGGTAACGTTGATGCTTCCCAATTTCTTTGGATATCCCTGATACCAACCTCTACCGATGGCAAAATCTTTCGTTACCCAGATGAGCACGCAACGGCTGTAGGTTTTTCCTTCAAACTTGCAACGGACAACGGCGAAGGCTTCCAGGTACTGAGACCGTGAGGGATCAAGCAATTCTGCTCCGCCATCGCTACAAGACTGCCAGTCGGCCCAGATGAGTGCGACGGCACCTGGTTCTTCATCTGCGAGCTCAAGGTCATAGGGCAGGAGTGCCCGTACTTTCTCGATATCGGTGTGATATTCGATCGTTAGCAGCGTGCCCGAATAGTGCCATGGCATGTCGGGTACTAGGGCGGAGACACCGGATGGTGTCAGGGGTGGCAAAAAACCGTGCAGATCGGACATAGCGGTAAGAGTATCGGGGAAATTCTATTTGCACTTGGGAAAAAAGCGACCAAAAGCCTTGACTCTTAAGGTAAAACCGGCAATGGTCAGGCAATCGTTCGGGACCGAATGGAGCAAAGTAGATGGGGAAACTTAAGGGCGCGCCTCAAGAAACACCTGATACGGCGCTGCGCCGCAACCGACTCGGAGTACTTGGCATTGTTTTCTTCGTCGTGGCCGCGGCAGCGCCTTTGGTCGGTATGACCGGGGCGGTCCCGGTGGCGATAGTGCTCGGCGACGGCGCAGGAACTCCGGGTGCCTACTTAGCTGTCGGAATCACACTATTGGTATTTAGTGTTGGCTATGCCGCCATGTCGCAGCATGTCGTCAATACTGGTGCTTTCTTTGCATATGTGGGGCGTGGGCTTGGTGTCGCTTGGGGCGTTGGGTCTTCGTTCGTTTCCCTCTTAGCCTATGTGGCGATTCAGTTAGCAATTTATGGTTTCTTTGGCGTCGTGGCAGCTGGACAGATGAGCGCCAAATTCAGCATCAACGTACAGTGGTACGTATGGGCTCTGATCGCTTGGGCGTTAGTGCTTCTGTTGTCGTACTTCACCGTCGATGTCGGCGCAAAAGTGCTCGGAGTCATGATGATTCTCGAAATCATCTCGCTCTCTATCACTGCAATTGCGGTAATCGCTAAAGGGGGAGGACCTGAAGGTTTGCACTTTGGTGCATCGTTTAGCCCATCAGCGATCGCAGCAGGAACGCCGGGTATCGCCTTTGCCTTTGCCTTCGCCTCCTTCATTGGATTTGAAGCAACTGCGATCTATGGCGAAGAAGCTAAAGATCCCAAGCGGGCAGTGCCGAAAGCAACATACTTGGCGATCGGGGTGATCACGATCCTCTTCGCAGCGACTTCGTTCGCGATTGTTAGCGGGCTCGGGGCCACACACATCGTTGAAACCGTTGCAAAGGTGACTTCGGTCGGCGGCACGCCATTGGCCGATCCGAGTCGAGCCCTCTTAAATGTCGCTACTACTTTTGTCGGTTCCTGGCTCGCTACCTTGATGGGCTGGCTGGTTTTATCCAGCCTCTTCGCTGGCCTGCTCGCTTTCCAAAACTCAGCGGCCCGATACTTTTTTGCGATGGGGCGTGCTGGAGTTCTGCCAAAGCAACTTGATCGGGTTAACAAGAAGGGGGCACCGTGGAATGCTTCGCTCCTAACCGGGTTGATCGCGTTCGTAGTTATCGTCTTTTTTGCGGCGCAGAAGATGGACCCATTTACGCAACTCTTCTCATGGTTTAGTGCGATCGCGGTTGTCGCGATCGTTCTAGTTGAGATGCTGGTCTGTCTTGCGGTGATTCGTTACTTCAAGACGAGTAAGTCCGACACTCGTCTCTGGCATACATTGATTGCGCCGTTGCTCGCATTTGTCGGTCTGGGTGGCGGCGAATACTTGCTGATGTCGCGCTTCGGACTTCTGGCTGGCACTTCGCCAAAAGGCGTTGATCCAACGGTCACTTCGTGGGCGCTGAACACGACTGGGTGGGTTTTGGTACTTTCTTCATTCGTCGTTTTTATCGTCGGTGCGATTGTTGGTAAGGCGCGTCAGAAGTCTGAAAATGAAGATCTAGTCAAAGATCTCGTCAGTTAACTCTAGGCGTGAAGAGTTCGTGCCCGTTCAAATTGTTTCGGCCAAGGAATTGTCACGCCTAGTGACTCTGCAGCATTTAACGCCCAGCGTGGATTACGGAGGTGGGCACGGGCCAACATCACTGCGTCCGCGCTGCCACTAGCAATAATTTCTTCTGCCTGCGCTGGCTCAGTTATAAGACCAACAGCAGAAGTCGCAATTTCGGCTTCCTTGCGAATCGCGGCAGCGAAGGGCACTTGATAATTCGGCCCAAAAGGAATTTTGGCATCATGCACGAGGCCACCTGATGAAACGTCGATCAAATCAACGCCTAGTTCCTTGAGGGCTTTTGCCAATTCGATCATCTGTGCCAGATCCCAACCTCCATCAACCCAATCTGTCGCCGATACGCGGACAAAGAGCGGCATCGATGCAGGGATTGCAGCGCGCACGGCTGCAACGACTTCCCTGAGGAATCGAGTACGACCAACAAGATCTCCGCCGTATTCATCATCACGTAAATTGGACAACGGTGATAGGAACTGATGCAGCAGGTAACCATGGGCTGCATGTATTTCAACTACATCAAAGCCGACCGCAACGACTCGTTTGGCAGCCGTAACGAATGCCTCGATGTGGGCCGTTATTTCATCGCGAGTCATCGCCCGAGGTGTGGCGTAGGTACCGAATGGAGTTGCAGAAGGGGCGAGCGTCTCCCAGCCACCGGCATCGAGCGAGACGGAACCAGTGCCATTCCACGGTTCCCTAGTGGAGCCTTTACGTCCAGCGTGTGCCAATTGGATGCCGATGTGAGTGTCCATGGAATGGGCAAAATCTACAATTGGTCTAAATTTCTCGACGTGCTCATCGCTCCATAGTCCTGGGCAACTTGGGCTGATTCGACCTTCGGGGGTAACTCCAGACGCTTCAACGAAGACCAGGCCCGCACCACCGGTGGCAAAAGCTCCTAAGTGCACTCGGTGCCATTCAGATATGAATCCGTCTTTGGCCGAGTATTGGCACATGGGACTTACCCAGGTTCGATTTGTTAACTCAATTCCGTTGATTCGCAACGGTTTGAAGAGATTTATGCCAGTCATTTCGTTCCGTTCGTCCATTTTCTTCCGTCTGCTAGCCTCTAACCTATCTAAATAAGGAGTGTATTCCCGTGAGGGCCCTGGTCATCGGTGCGGGCGGCGTCGGCAGAGCGATCGCCAACATCGCCTCGAGAAAGTCATTTATTACTGCGATGGTTGTGGCGGACAGGACTCTGGCCCGAGCAGAACAAGCGGTTGAGCGATTAAACGATCTGCGCTTCACCGCAGCCGAAATCAATGCAGCCGAACTCGAGAGTGTTCGCGAGATTATCCGCCAGACTTCACCCGACATCGTGATCAACGCGGTCGATCCAAGATATGTAATGCCGATCTTCTTGGCCTGCGAAATCGAAGACACCAACTACATGGATATGGCGATGTCCTTGTCTCGGAAACACCCGCAATATCCGTACGTTGAGACGGGGGTGAAACTTGGCGATGAACAGTTTGCTCGGGATTGGAATTGGTCTGAGCGCGGAATCTATGCCTTGGTTGGTATGGGAATTGAACCTGGCATGAGTGATGTCTTCGCCCGCTATGCCTCAGATCATTTGTTCTCCCGGATCGACTCAGTAACCGTCCTTGATGGTTCGAACATCACAGTCGAAGGCCATGATTTTGCACCATCTTTTTCGATCTGGACCACAATCGAAGAGTGCTTGAATCCGCCTCTTGTCTGGGAGGACGGCCGCGGTTGGTTCACAACCGAACCTTTTAGCGAGCCGGAGATCTTCGATTTCCCAGAGGGCATTGGCCCAGTCGAATGTGTAAACGTGGAGCACGAAGAAGTCGTGCTGATCCCGCAGAAAGTGGATGCGAAGAAAGTCAACTTCAAATACGGACTTGGTGCTGAATTTATTGGCATCCTTAAGACCATTCACCTGCTCGGCATGGACCGAAAGGAGAGCGTCGAGGTCCAAGGTGTTCTAGTTTCGCCCCGTGATCTTCTCGCTGCCTCGTTGCCTGACCCGGCAACGTTGGGTGCGCGGATGCACGGAAAAACTTGTGCTGGAACTCTGGTCAAGGGCTTGGACAAGGAAGGTAAGCCGCGCGCTGTTTACCTCTATCACGTGGTCGATAACCAGTGGTCGATGAAGGAGTATGGCGATCAAGCCGTGGTCTGGCAGACCGCGCTTAACCCAGTGATTGCGATGGAGTTAGTTCACGAGGGAATCTGGAAACCAGAGGGAGTCAATGGTCCCGAATGGTTTGATCCCAAGCCATTCCTTGACCGCCTTGCCGGATATGGCGCCCCGTGGGGCATTCGCGAGGAGGACACCACCGGGATCGTCATTTAAATTCTTCCGACGTTTCAAACCTACAGTGGAAACTGCTGCCCATCTCTTGGCACTTCGCAACGCCAGTTGAGAGATTCACTTAAGCGTCGGGCAAATGTCTGCGCCACATCTTCTTCGCCGTGGACTACATACGTTTTATCTGGTGCATCGCTTGCTCCGTGTAACCATTCGATTAGTTCGTCGCCGTCGGCATGGACCGAGAAGGATTCGATACTAATAATCTCTGCATTCACCGGAACCTGTTTGCCGTAAATCTTGATGGTTTTTGCCCCGTCGAGGAGGCTCCGACCACGGGTGCCAACTGCCTGATAACCAACCAAAATAACGCTGTTTCTCGGATGGGGCAGTGAGTCGACGAGGTGGTGCACTACTCGCCCACCAGTGGCCATTCCACTAGCGGAGATGATGATGCTCGGAGAGTGCAAGTCGTTGAGTGTTTTCGAATCCTCGACTGTCTTCATCTCATGGAGATTCCCAGGGTCGAAGGGGTCGGTATCGTGCCACTCGTTTGCAACATCCGTTCGGACTTCGGGTGAGCGTGCGTGTAGTGCGTCCCGATAATGTCCGAGCGATGTCAATGCCATGGGGGAATCAACGTAGATTGGAACTCGCTTGATCTGTTGATACTCGACCAGGCGACGGAGCTCCATCAGAATCACTTCGGTGCGGTCGACAGCGAACGCTGGAATTATTACGGTGCCGCCACGCCCGATAGTGCGATTGATGGCGTCGCGAAATGCATTTGATGGTGATTCATGAATTCGATCGCCATATGTCGACTCTGTGATTACGGCATCGAAGTGGCCTGATGGGAAAGGATCAGGCGGGACGAGCAGTGGATGTTGCTTGCGACCAAGATCACCAGTGAAGAGGAGTCGCTTACCCGCGAATTCGACCTCGACATATGCCGCTCCCAGTATGTGGCCAGAGGGATGAAACGTGATGGCGGTATCGGCTGCAATCTCGACGCGAGTTCGAAATGCAACGGGTGCAAAAAGTTTGATTGCTTCATCGACGTCGTGCTCGTCGTAAAGTGGCCGAGGCTGCGCATGCTTGGAGAAGCCTTTCTTTGCCGCATATTGAGCATCTTCGGTCTGTATGTGAGCGCTGTCCCGAAGTACTACCTCCGCAAGTTTGCTGGTGTATTCGGTCATATATGCACGGCCAGAGAATCCTTCGCGAACGAGGAGGGGCAGGTATCCAGAGTGGTCCAGATGTGCGTGTGTCAAGACAACAGCGTCAATGGAAGCGGGAGGAATCGGAAAGGCATCCCAGTTCTTAAGTCGCAATTCTTTCAAGCCCTGAAACATTCCGGCATCGATCAAGATGCGCAACTTATCTAGTTCTAAGAGAAACCGACTACCGGTTACTGTCTGTGCCGCACCGAGGAAACGAATAGTTGGACTACTTTTCACAGTGCCTTCCTTAGCGCTGCGATACCTGTGGGTCCAATCCCACAACATCCACCAATCATCCTGGCCCCGTTTGTGACCCACTCACGCACTGTGCTGGCGGCAAATCGATCTGTGCCGTGATCAAGCCAGCGTCGATTCATACTGTCCCAGGTTCTGCCCGCATTCGGGTAGACGATGAAAGGCTTATCATTCCGCGTTCTTGCTGCCGATTGGAGGAGCGGAGTCACAAAGCGCGGCGAAGAACAATTGACACCGACAGCGATGCAGCCATCACTAGTTGCGGCAACGCGAATAGCCTCTGCGAAATTCTGTCCTGCGTTTGTTCTCAGCTCATCTTGGCAGGAATATGCCACCCAGAAAGGCGTGTTCGGGTGATCATTCGCCATCATCTCGAGCAGAATTTGAACCTCGTCAACATCGGGCATCGTCTCGAAGGCGACCAGATCTGCACCCGAGCCGACTAGGACTTTCAATCTCTCGCGGTGGAAAATTCGCAGCGCCTTCAGCGAAATTCCATAGTGACCGCGGTACTCGGCACCATTGGCCAATACCGCCCCATATGGACCAATGCTTGCGGCAACAAGAACGCCATCGTCGACTGCTGCTTCGCGCGCCAGGAGTACAGAAGATCTAAGAATCTGAGTTGTCTCATCATGTGTAAGGCCAGCGAGTGCAAAACCGAGATAAGAGGCTTGGTACGAAGAGGTAGTGATGATCTCGGAGCCAGCGTCTATGAAAGCGCGATGAGTCGCAATGATCTCATCTGGTTTTTCGGTTAAGAGTGCGGCCGACCAGAGTTCGCTAGTGAGGTCGTTGCCACGTGCTTCGAGCGTGGTGGCAAGACCGCCATCCAAGAGGATGGGGTGCTTGTTCAGCCGAACTTTCAGCGCACTATCCATTGCGGTTCCACCATAGACTTTACCAATGCTTCACCGCGACCTCGATGCTGCGTCTTTTCGCTCACTTATGAGTGGTTGGATCACCGGAGTGGCCATCATCACGACGGTCCACGAGGGTCGCCGCTTCGGAATCGTCTGTAATTCACTTACTTCGGTCTCGCTCGATCCAATCCTCGTCTCTTGGTGTATCGACCGGGGGGCAGGTTCCTTTCCCCACTGGGTTGGAACCAATGAATGGGCAGTTCATGTGTTGCGCAGCGACCAAGAGGAGCTGGTGCGACGGTTCCTAGCAACCGGGGTGGATCGTTTTGCTGGTTTAGAGGTCATCGAGTCTGAGCATGGCCTGCCCTTGCTAACCGGTGTCGCCTCGCTCTTCATTGCCCGGACGACGGCTCGCCATGTGGCCGGCGATCACGTGATTTTAGTTGGCGAAGTGACCTCTTATGAGGATCACCTTGCTACGCCACTCACTTTCATTCGTGGAAAATTCCGTCCTGGCCCGCACCCTTACTGAACCACGTTGTTCATGACAAGAAAGAAGGCTCGGAACTCATTGAGTTCCGAGCCTTCTAAACTGGTGCTTGGACTAGCGAGCCGTTACCTGGCTGGCCTGTGGGCCCTTTGGACCCTGCTCAACCTCGAACTCGACTGCTTGTCCTTCTTCAAGAGCGCGGTAGCCGTTGCCCTGGATAGCGGAGTAATGAACGAATACGTCCTGACCGCCACCGTCAACTGCAATAAAACCGAAACCCTTTTCAGAGTTGAACCACTTAACTGTTCCCGTTGCCATCTAATCTCCTGGAATGTAGGGGACGCTCAACATTCGCCGAGCGTCAGTCTTCATCTACAGCGTTCCCGAGACTGCTGCCCGGGGGTCAACCCGGGATAAGGCAAGAAACCGGTACTGCTAAGCATCTGACTAACTGGAGATGGTACACGTCTTATGGCACTTAGCCATAACCCCGAAGAGATTTAACTAGCCGATCTTGGCAATCTCTGCCTTGGCGAGGTCGGCTAGCCCGCCGATAACCGGGCTATACCCCTTTTCCACGGCGTGGTTCGTCGCACAGGTGGTCAGCACATAGGTGAAGAAATCCTTAACAGCCGCCTGCTTGGCAGTGTCCTTGCCACCGCCGTAGGCAAGCCCATAAGAGAATGAGGCGAGCGTGTAAGCACCCGTTACGGTGCTGAGCGGATCGACCACCACGGTTCCTTGGGCACCCGGAGTGAAGTTGTTCAAGAAGCGGGCAGTTGCGTCTGGAGTCGGCGCTAGATACTCACCTGCACCGTTTTTGACTCTTGCCACGATCAGCTTGCGCTCCGTCGCGTAGGCAGTCTCGGCATATCCGATAGAGCCATCCTTTGACGCCACACCGTTGGCCACCCCATCAGAGCCACTTGCGCTCTGGAAGGTCCCTGCTGGAATTGCGCCACCAGGGAATGCCGAGGTAAAGGTCTGTTGACCGGCAGAACCGGGTTGGGTCCAGGTGGCTGGATCATTCTTGGTCAGCCAGTTGGTGAAGACGCCAGTAGTGCCCGACTTATCCGAACGGAACCAGACAGTTATGGGCGTTGACGGGATCTTTGCGGTTACCGTCGCGCTCGTATTGTCAGCGACGATCGCTGGATCATTCCATGACGTGATTTTACCGGTGTAAATCTTCGAAATCGTTTTTGCGCTGAGATTGAGACTCTGGGTGTAGCCGTCGAGTTTGACCATCACCGCAACGGGAAAAGCCACATTCGGGACGTAGACGAAATTAACCGGCTTTGCTTCTGCCAAGCCGTAGGGAGCGTCCGAAAAAGCGAAATCGACGGTGCCGGCGGTAAGCGCAGCTCGACCCGCACCCGAACCGCCACCCGCATAGTTCACCGTTGTCCCAGTTGCCTTCCGATAATCAGGGATGCAGACGTCGAGTAGGTTCTTGACCGCGGTTGAGCCAGAGCCACTGATGGTCACAGCTGCGTTTGTAGATGACGCGCAACCAGTTAAAAAAATCGCTGCCGCAGCAATTGTGCTCAAACCTATCGAGAACCGATGCCCGTTGGAGAGGGCCATCTGACTCCTCCCGAATGCGTAATTGGGCTAAAACGCCAAGGTACCGAACTAAAACGCCAAGGTACCAAAATGAAAGCGGGATGGCGTAATCGGGCGTGGAGGGGCATCATTGACCCTACCTGGGGCTTGGGCCCCGACTCTCGTGACTGGTTGATGGCTGGGGAAGGCTTATCAGACCGGCCTTGCGAGAGGAGAGAAATGTCGCTCAATGAGAAATTCGGCGCGCCCAGCGCGTGTGGGACCCTCTTCATCCACTCGATTCCGGCTGCGCTATGCCCCCATTTGGAGTGGGCGATTGGTGAAGTGCTCGGCGAGCGAATTACCCTTGCCTGGCATACGCAGAGCGCGCTGCCCGGATCGTTCAAGAGCGAATTGTCTTGGAAAGGCCCCGCTGGGTCCGCCGCCAGGATGGCGTCTGCACTTCGTGGTTGGGAGTACGTCCGCTTTGAAGCCGTCGAGGAACCGAGTCCTGGCGTAGACGGTTCTCGGTACCAGGGCACACCCAGCCTCGGCATCCACCATTCAATCGTCGGCGTCAATGGTGACATCTATATAAACGAGGATCGGCTCAGGACAGCCATCGAAAAGGGGCTACGAATTGGTGGATCTGTGGCTGAGGAGATCGATGCCATTCTGGGCGTCGCGTGGGATCGTGAACTAGAGATCTTCAGAGCCACGCGTGATGATGAATCGCTTCGCTGGATGACTGAGACAGGGTAAGTCAACACGGCAACCGTGGTCAGTGCTCTCCTCATTGCGGTGGCCATGAGTGCAGGGCTCTTCCAAGTGGGTCGCGGTGGGACCGATCAAAAAGCCCCTGATCCGAAGTTTGACGCTCAGAACTCCCACGCTTTGAGGCAAATCTAGGACGCGAGCTGCTTGTCTTTAGGACGCCAGTAATATGCAAATCAGACGCTGGCACCCCCATCTTTTTGCTGATGAATTGAAGCGCGGATCAGTTAGCGATCCATTTCTGGGCGCTGCAATCATGGCCTTAGAGGAAGCTCATACTCGCGCTAGCATCCTAAGTGGCACCCCTATGTTGGAAGAGGTGTAACTTCAACGAAGAAAAAGAAAAGCACATACAGACCCCCCTGCATCTGAGCGTCTCATAAGTGGTGCGTGCCCGCCTTTGCCCTAGACCACTTTTGGGTGCTCTTTCAATTCCCATACTTGGGAGATCGCTCATTTGCCGTTGATTTTGTTCAGTTTAGCCGATGAACAGATTGCTTGAATTCTTTGGTGGTCTAATTTGGAATGGCCCAACTCGTGGTTTTTCCGGATCTGTATGTATAGGTTCCTACTACATTCCCGTACCAACCTCATTAATGGATAGGGAGCGCTCATGAAGAGAAGAATTATTGGAAGTGCCCTCGCAGTAGTATTACTTGCCACGGTTCCTGGATTGATAATAGCCAGAACCGCAAGTGCAAGTGGAACCGTGACATATACCGGTCCGCAATGGAATAAAATTCTTGCGCAGGCAAAGGGTGAAACCGTCAATTGGTATATGTGGGGTGGCAGTACCGAAATCAACGCCTACGTAAATGATTACTTGGGAGCGCAAGCCAAGAAATATGGCATCAGGCTCAATCAAGTCAAGTTAAATGGCACAGCCGACGCGGTCAACAAGGTGCTTGGTGAAAAGCAAGCCGGTAACAGGACCAAGGGCGGCGTGGACATGATTTGGATTAACGGCGAAAACTTTGCAACAGGTGTCCAAGCCGGTATTTGGAAGTGCGGTTGGGCGACTAAGCTCCCAAGCGCCAGATACGTGGACTGGACGAACTCGTCTGTAAATCATGACTTCGGTCTCCCCGTAAACGGTTGCGAAGCACCATGGGCGAGCGCGTCTTCAGGCCTGATTTACGACAGCAAGGTCATCTCGTCCTCGGCCGCATCATCTTTGAGCACGTTCATTGATTGGGTCAAGGCTCATCCAGGGCAATTCACTTATCCTGCGCCTCCAGATTTCAATGGTTCAATGACTGTTCGTCGCCTGTTCTACTTTGCCAACGGTGGCTATTCAAACTTCCTTGGAAAATTCGATCAAGCAAAGTTTGATGCTGGCATGGCAAAAACTGCGCAATTGCTCAACGATTTGAAGCCGTATTTGTGGCGCAAAGGAGCGACGTATCCAGCCACAATTGGCGATTTGGAAAAACTTTACGCTAATGGCGAGGTCTCCGCGTATCTCGACTATGGTGCACTTGCAGCATTCACGAACGTTGATACGGGGCTCTTCCCTAAAAGCACTCGCGTGTCTGGATTTAAAGAGGGCACGATTGGAAACATCAGCTATGTGACGATTCCATTCAACTCTCCACATTGGGCTGGTGCACAGGTGATTGCCAACATAATGGAGTCTCCAGCGGCCCAATTCAAAATGCAGACCGATGGGGTAATTGGAAGTCCAGCCATAAACATGAGTTTGACGACCCTATCCAAGAAATATCGCGCGCTTCCGGTCCACCCGTCAAGTGTGTCGCCCTCGGTACTCGCTAAGAATGCCAATCCGGAACTCACGTCTGCTTGGCTGAAGGCGATTGATGCTGGCTGGCAGGCGAGCGTTCAGAAATAGCTCTGTTCCTTGCCAGAATCAGGGTTGGGTCAATTAACTTCCGTTAGTTGAGGGGATATTCAAAATAATGGGGGGAAGGAGGCGGGGATTGTGACTAGGAATTACACCACAATCCCCGCCTCACCCCGTCTCGTGGATCGCGTATTCAAGAGAGGATCTGTCGGCAAACGTAGGACGATCTGGCTGACTCTTCCCGCGCTTGTTGTGCTGGTCGTCCTGTTCGCCGGAGGATTTGTATTTGGAGTCCTTCAAAGTTTTGGTTTCTTCTCGGTCATTGAGGGCGCTCACCAAAAGATTAGCTTTGACGCCTATCGGTCAGCTTTTGCAAGCGCTGATGTTCGAGCAGGAATATTACTTACGTTTAGAGTTGCTTTCCTTTCAACTTTCCTTTCAGCAGCTATTGCACTAATGATTTCTCTAATGATTAGCCGAATGAAGAGGTTTCAGTCGGCGATGATTGCCCTCGTCCAATTCAACATTCCAATCCCCCATGTTGTGGCTGCAACTGGAATCCTGTTGACATTCTCGCAATCGGGAATTATCTCACGTATATTGAACCACTTTGGGATTACTCACGCTGCGGGTGGTTTTCCGATTGTCACCAATGATCACTTTGGATATGGAATTATTCTGTCTTACATATGGAAAGAGACCCCATTTCTGTGCGTATTGATATTAAGCGCACTTCGTGGTCCAGTCACACAATTAGATGAGACGGCAAAAACCTTGGGGGCAAGCTACTATTTTCGACTAAAAAAGGTAATTCTTCCATATATATCACCGGCGATCCTTTCGGGCACGATCATAGTTTTTGCCTTCTCCTTTGGGTCGTATGAAGTGCCATACATATTGGGCCAGCCCTACCCTTCGACGCTCTCGGTTGTCGCTTACGATTTCTATACGAATCGGGACTTGGCATTTCGACCAATATCCATGGCGCTTGCAACAATTACTTCGATCGTGATTGGCCTTCTCGTCTATCTGTATATGAAACTCACACAGCAAGAAAGTAGACGAACATGAGAGTTATTAGGCCCTCAGTTCTAGGTCTATTTGGGTTTTGGCTTCTTTTCCCTTTCCTGTCGATCATCTTGTGGTCCATCAGCACCGGTTGGAGGTATCCATCTGTATTCCCCGACGGTTACTCCTTGCGTGGATTTAGAGTGGCTTTTGACCCATCCGGTGACATGCTGAGAGGTGTAATCACGTCGACTCTAATCGCGGTCGTGGTCGGGGTAATTGCAACACTGGTGGGCAGTGCAGCTGGTCGAGCTATTGCCTTATACAGCTTCCGATTCAAGAAAGCATTCCAGTTTCTGGTTCTGGCTCCGCTGATTGTTCCCGGGCTAGCCGTTACCATGGGTATTCAGGTTCTATTTATTAAATTTGGTTTGGCCGACACTATCAAGGGTGTGGTCCTGGCTCATTTGATACCTACCGTCCCTTACGCGGTCATGATTATGTCGGGAACCTTCGCCAATTTTGATAAATCGTACGAAGAGCAAGGTCAAGTTCTAGGTGCCTCCCGCATACGCGTCCTGCGTCGGATCACGCTTCCTCTTGTGGTTCCCGGTTTGGCGGTCTCGTTTTTATTTGCATTCGTTATTTCGTGGAGTGAATATATTCTGACTTTGCTAGTTGGAGGAGGAGCAGTGAAAACGTTGCCTATTGTGTTATTTGCCTATCTACGAGGAAGTGACCTTCCTTTAGTGGGAGCCGCCAGCATTGTCTTCATGATCCCCCCATTAGTATTGCTGCGCTTTACAAGCAAGCACCTTGTTGGCCGAACTTCGAGTGTCACTGGACTGGGAAAAGTCTAATGAACAGTGGAGTCAGAATCGAGAGTGTGAAAAAGACCTTCGGATCGACCAATGTTCTAAAAGATATCAACCTAGAAGTCGAAAAAGGTCAGCTAGTTTCCATCTTGGGCTCATCAGGGTGTGGCAAGACAACATTACTTCGCATCGTCGCGGGACTTGAACAAGCTAGTGACGGTCATATCTATTTTGGTGAGGATGTACAAGATTCCGTGACGGTTGAGAAGCGGTCAATTGCCATGGTTTTTCAAAAGGCTCTTTTATTTCCGAATATGACAATAGGCGAAAATGTCGCCTTCTCCCTCAGCGCGAAAAAGAAGGCGCCGAAGGACCTGGACAAACGGGTCTCAGAGATGTTGGAGCTGGTCCGACTTCCAGGATTTGAGAATCGTCGACCTGGCGAACTTTCAGGAGGGCAGGAACAGCGAGTTTCGCTTGCGCGGGCCCTCATGCGAAATCCAAGGATTCTATTGTTAGATGAGCCGCTTAGTGCGTTAGATGCGAACCTTCGAGTAGAGATGAGGAATTTCATACGAGAAATTCACGACTCCTTTGAAATGACAACGCTATTTGTCACCCATGATCAGGAAGAAGCAATGTCTATATCGGACAAGATCGCGTTTATGGAGTCTGGAATTCTCGAGCAATACGGCACTCCCGACAGTTTTGTTTCCAAACCCGAAAGTCGAAGGGTGGCTAAATTCTTCGGGTGCCAGAACATATTCACTGGCCACATTAAGGGCCACGAATTCCAGACGCTATTCAGTTGTTTCGCTCTAGATTCCGGAAGCCAACACGAAGGGAGGGCTTTGGCGGTCAGACAAGAAGATCTAACCATTAGCTCTAAGCCTTCTGAGCACTGTTTTGCGGCTACCGTTGTCGGCTGGCAATTTGTGGGATCACGAATTTTGGTCACATGTGAAATAGCGAATATCGATGGATCAGGGATTTCCACTGTATTCGTGGAGACGGATCGCTTCTCGGAATTAGTGAAAAACGCTGGTGTATTTGTCTGTTACGCGCCTAGGCGTCTACATGTCTTACCACGGGGGGAGTGATTAGATGCCGATGATTGGCTCGCTCGGTTCAAGTGACTGGAATCTATGGCCACTAACGCGAGATTACGACAGACTTTTTGAGATATTGAGTTTGCACAAGATCCGAAATGTTGAACTCGGAATCTATCAACCGAGCGTCGAACTGACCTCTGCAAATCAAGATGTTATTTTGAAGGCAAGTGGAAAGCATGGAATCACGGTTACGGCCATGCTCTTCTCCCTAACACCTGAATTTTGGCCCAAAGGCGCCTTCTCGAATCGGTCCTCTCATTTTCTTAAGGAGGCAGAAATCTTCTTGGATGCGTTGCAAGCAATGAATATCCAATACGGAAATATGTGGACCGGTGCAGACCTCCAAGGGTGCGATGTGTCAGAAGTGAGGTTAACTCTTGGTGCATTGGATCAACTGGGCGACGGCTTTGACGGTGTTATATCTATTGAGTATAAGGCTGGGACGGTATTCCCCAATGGGATGGAACTTGCAAAATTTCTATCGACGACCAAGAAATTGCGCGTCTTGATTGACACTGGGCATGCTTTTGCGTTGGAAGAAGACATCGTCGAACTAATCGGCGCGCTAAATGATCGGGACTTACTAGGAGCCATTCATTTAGGTGATGCTCTGCCGGGTGACTCCGATGCTGATCTGCCGTGCGGGCGAGTCAATGATTTTCTCCCTATTTTGCAAAAGTTAAAAAACATCGGCTTTCAGCACTCGATGAACTTCGACCTATATGGGGCCTCAATCGATGAAAATGGTCCGGGGCCTCTTTCGATTCTAGAAGAGAGCCATAATTATATTCTCCGCGAACTTTCTAATATTCAAGGTTGATCGGAAATGAAATCCGTATTTCTTAATGCACCGGGAGACATTTCGGTTTTGGAGACTGATCTACATACATCGATTGATGAAATTGCTTTAATTCGCGTAATTTCGAGTGGAATTTGTGCGGCTGACGAGTATTTGTGGTCGGGAGATCACCCCTGGTCTCTGGAATATCCGTTCGTACCAGGACACGAGATATTTGGAGAAATCATCAATGTGGAGAAAGGTTTGGAAAGAGAATTTCCAATAGGGAGTAAGGTCGCGATCGAAGTCATAGTTCCATGTGGAAATTGCGATTCCTGTCAGTCGGGAATCTTGAATATGTGCCAAGCAAGACGACATTTTGGCAGTACGTACAGGGGAGCTTTCTCTGATTTTGTGCAGATCCCTCGAGGAGCCTTGATGCATCGATTTCCTGAGGAAATAGACGACAAAGTGGGCGGGCTGTCGGAGACCATGGCCAATGCAATATACGGAGTCAAGCGGGTCGAAATTCCAAGATCCTCGGAAGTGCTCATTTTAGGGATGGGTTCGATCGGGGCCTGTCTCGCCATGTACTTGAAGATTGCTCGCAACGATGTGAAAGTCTCGGTGCTCACATCCTCAAAGCCCAAACGGGAGATATTGGAAGGATTGGGGATCGAAGCCATCACTCGGTCTGAAATAATTTCTAACGTTGATCGTTTTGACGTGGTTATGGAATTGTCTGGATATGAACCAAATCTAGAATTTGGCCTGAATGCCATTAAGAGAAGAGGCATATTTTTCCAGTATGGAGTATTCAGGAAACCAGTCACGATTGATTTGAATATCGTCGGGGAGTTCAAAGAATTGACGTTGATAGGCGGACATCTCGCCGACAGTGGAGCCTTTGCTGAGTCATTGCTTTTCTTATGTCGATACCAGAATGACCTGGGCTTCTTGATTTCAAACATTGTCGGGTTCCATGACATTAGATCTGCTTTTAGCCCTAGAGAGGGAAAAATGTTTAAAACTATCTTTCAACCCAATTTCACGAGGGGGCAATAAAAGTGGTTTCAGAAGTTATGACTTCTAAGGATGGGGATGTCTCCACGTTTTTCAGTCAACTGATTGATTTGGGGAGGGAAGTGATATCTCGTAGGCTCGCCGTCGGGTCGGGGGGAAACCTGTCATTCCGAGTCCCAGGTACAGAGACCTTCTACATCTCGGGAACGGGTACGCAACTTCATGAATTAAACAAAGAGAGCTTCGCCTTGGTGGATTTTAAGGGCGAGACCTTGTCCAGGGGTATAAGCTCTTCATCCGAATTCCGAGTTCACCTAGAATGCTACAAAACCCGTCCCGATATCGACATATGTATCCATCTCCACCCGCAAGCTAGCGTACTTTCGGCCGCACTGAATCTGGATATTGAGTTTCTTACTATCGACCACGTTTACTACGTCCGAAAAGTCGTTCGCATTCCCTGGATTCGATCCGGTACTCAAGAGATTGCCAGTGCAACGGGAGATGCGATTAGGAATTCCAACGTCGTGATCCTCGAGAACCACGGCTGCGTTATTGTTGCTCCTAGCGTGTCACTTGGCTTGGCTCGAGTACTCAATCTTGAAGAAGCAGCCGAACTCACGCTTCGGTCACATCAGATCGGAATCAAGCCGACACCGGTGCCTCAAGCATACTGGGATCATTTGAAGTCGAATAATCTATGAGCGAGGTCATTGCCCTTGTTGACATAGGCGGATCGTCAGTGAAGGTATCGATTTACTCGCCGTCAATGGATGAGGTCATGTCATGCACCGAACCGGCATTGCCCGCTTCTAAAGATGAAGATGTTACACAAGATCCCTCCGTATTGTTGGAAAAGATCTTAAGTGCGATGAATTGTGCCGGAAGGAGGCTGTCACTTGGTATAAGCATAGGAGCCCTATACGTTTCAAGTATCCGACAAGGGTTCTGTCTAATTTCTGGGCATGAAGAACTCACACCTTTGATCTACAACAGAGACACTTCGGGTAAGCATTCTGAAGAGGAGCTCAAAACGTACGGGTGGGATCGCCTGTATGAAGAAACTGGACATTGGTTTGCGCCCCAACTCACCCTTCCCAAGTTACTTCATCTAAGACGATCGAACCCAAAACTTTTTAATGCCGAAACGCGCCTGGCGTTTGTGCATGATTGGTTGGTTTGGAACTTGACGGGCGTGTTGTTGACCGAAATGACTCTTGTATCAGCGGGCCAGATGGCACTACTCACACACAACCGTGTTAATGAAGAAATGCTCGAACAGTTTGGATTCGATAGGAATCTTGTGCCGCAAATCGGAAAGTTCGGGGATACGGTCGGAAGGATTCGACCAAAACTTCTCACTTCACTTGGCCCGGAGTGGCAAAGATGCATCGTCCGATTAGGTGGGGGAGACTCTCATTTCCTGCACATGGGCGCCTCGCACAATCAGGAAGGGACGATTGTCATCTCCGCCGGCTCCTCGACCCCAATTAGTTACTTGAAATCGAATTTGACGAACTCAGCCCTGGCGCGCCCCTGGAAGTCCACTTCTTTTGTCCATGATCTCTATTTGCACGAGGGCAACTGCGGATACCCAGGAACTTATTTCGGATGGCTCGTGGCCTCAACCTCTGGAAGAGTGGACTCTAATCATTTTGAGCTGCCCATCCAAGATATTGAGATTGCTGCGAATGTATTTGGCTCTTGCTATCGCTGGACCTACGAGTCTTGGCGCGATTGTCCTCCATTCTCGATATTGAATCAGACTCCTCAACATGGTGTGGAGCAACTGCTTCTCGGCCTCACTCTTGACTATGCATTTTCACTAAAATCCCAGATTCTGGACCTTACCGGCGGTGGCGTTAAGCCCACTACCCAAATCATGATGACCGGGGGAGGAGCCAACACGTTTCTCGCTCGAATTCTGCAGACAATTTTAGGAGGGTCAGTTCAAGTCGTTGATTCGGAGGAGTGTGCGAAAAATTTGCTTTATCAAATATCGACTGCTGAAATCCGCCAATCGTCCGCTCAAATTCAAGTGCAGAACTTTTCGGACGAAGTGCGGAATTCCCTGCTCAAGTTGGAGAAGACGCATTGGGAGTCGTATCTAACAATCGAGGGTGCAGGGGAGGTCATTAGAAGTGTCGCCTAGAAAGCTAAAAGCTCTGATCACTTGTGAGGTAAACGATGGATTCTTGCATGCGCTGGAAGAGCGGGGCATACAATTCGAGTTGGCTGGCTGGGGACAAACGGGCATTACTCTCACTGACTCCGAAGTCGTTGCTAAAGCGGAAGATTGCAACTTGCTGATTATCGAAATTGAAGGCATAAGCCGCGATATTCTTCTGCGGCTTCCAAAGGTTCGGTTTATAGGCGTTTCCCGTGGGAATCCAGTGAATGTTGACCTGGAGTACTGCAAGGAATTTAAAATTAAGGTGGTTCACACACCTGGACGCAATGCCGATTCGGTGGCGGATTATTGTGTGGGCTCGATGATCGACATTTCGAGAGGGTTGAGCGCCAGTCGAATTCATTTGTCTATGGAGGGCTGGATGTTTGAGGAGAAATTACCTTATTTAGAGTTCCGGGGTCGAGAAATCGGCCATCAAACGGTGGGGCTCTACGGCATGGGAAACATAGGGAAACGAGTTGCAAAGCGATTGAACGCTGGTTTTGGGACAAAGGTCATCTACTTCGACCCCTTTGTTGCCGCCGACGAGAATGCAAAAAGAGTGGAGAGTCTTGACGCCCTTTTTACTCAGAGCGACATTGTTTCACTTCACGCGCCGGTAGTTGATTCCACGAGGAATACCGTGGATCGTGCCTTGTTGTCGAAATTAGGACCATCGGGATTCCTGATCAGTTCGGCTCGGGCGCAAATAATAGACGAAGATGATCTCTATTTGAGTCTTGTGGAACATGAAATTGCAGGTGCAGTGCTCGACGTTTATTGGCGAGAGCCAATTGACCAATCAAGCAGATGGCTTCAACTTGCAAATGTTATCTGCACTCCTCACGTGGCAGGGGCGTCACTTGACGTCGTTAATAATCACTGTTCGACAATTCTAAAAGGAATAGACGATTGGTTGGGGTCACCCGACATAGAGGAGAGGTAGAAGATGCCAAATAGAGAGTCTTTACTGAAGAGTTGGACATTGATGAGTTTGATTCGTGAATTCGACATCTTTGTCAAAGATTTTGCTGACACTGAAGCCGCGATTGGATATTTTCATACGTCGATTGGCCAGGAAGCAGTTTCCGTCGGTGTGATTGGAAATCTTAAAGAAGGCGACTGGATGACATCGACCTACCGTAACCATAGCCACGGGGTAGCCCGAGGTCTTGACATTTACAAAATGGTGGCAGAACTTCTTGGTCGACGTACTGGATATTGCAAAGGATTTGGCGGCTCAATGCATATTGCCGATCAAGATCGAAATTTCATCGGTTCGATGGGTATTGTTGCCGGCGGTATTCCGATTGCGGCAGGGGCGGCCTTTGCTTCGAAACGCTTGGGCACCGATCAGATAGCTCTATGTTTCTTTGGAGATGGCGCGGTCCACCAAGGAGCTTTTCATGAGGGTTTTGAATTCGCGGTCAAATTTGAGGCTCCTGTGTTGTTTGTGTGTGAAAACAATTTGTACGCGGAATCAACATCTACTACCTATCATCTCTTGCACGAATCGGCTATTGGATATGTAGAACCATACGGAATGAAATCCTATAAAGTTGATGGAAATGATTTTGAAGCGGTAGATGCCGTTAGCAAGGAAGCAATGAACTGGATTCGCACAAATAAGAAACCAGCTTTCATCGAGTGCATGACCTACAAATTGTCGGGCCAGTTTGAAGGGGACAAGCAAACGTATAAGTCAGAAGAGGAGTTGATTTATTGGAAGTCCCGCGATCCTCTAGTTTTGTTAAAGCGCAGAATAATCGAATTGATTCCTACTAATGCCGGAATATTCGATTCGATCGAATCCGAAAACAGGGAAATTGTCGTCGCCGCATTTGAAAAAGCCTCAAATGACCCTTTCCCCACAGTGGATGATATGTATCCGGCCGTTTACCTGGAAGTGGGAGCAAAGTAGATGTCACGCCAAATCACTTACAAAGACGCCATAAATGAAGCACTGAGACAAGAAATGGAAGTGGATCCGAGCGTATACCTCATCGGCGAAGACATTGCTGGCGGTGCCGGGAATGATCACATTCCGGGAGCTTTAGATGCTTGGGGTGGGCCATTCGGAGTGACAAAAGACCTGGTAACACAATTCGGACGTGAGAGGGTGATTGATTCACTTCTTGCTGAAACGGGCTTTATTGGTGCATCAATAGGTGCAGCGATTGCCGGTCTAAAACCTGTCGCGGAGATTATGTACTCTGACTTTATTGGCACTTCCTTTGATCAGATACTGAACCATGCTGCTAAATTGCGTTTTACATATGGGGGAAAGATCAGTGTTCCAATAGTGATCCGAACGGTTACGGGAGCGGGATTTAGGGCAGCTTCTGAGCACTCTCAAATGCTTATTTCCATTTACGCACATGTACCTGGTCTCAAAGTGATCGCACCATCAAATGCCTATGATGCGAAGGGACTCTTGATCGCCGCTATCAGAGATCCCAATCCTGTTATCTTCATGGAACACAAGCGGTTATATATGCAGAAGGCAGACGTACCCGAAGATTCTTACTCGATTTCTATTGGCAAGGGTGATATCAAGCGAAAGGGGGCTGATATTACGATCGTTGGGGTTCAGAAAATGGTAATGACGGCATTGGATGCGGCCATTGAACTTTCTAAGAATGGCATTGAGGCAGAAGTAATCGATCCACGAAGCTATTCCCCGCTTGATATCGATTTAATATGCGAATCTGTGGCCAAGACTGGCCATTTGCTCGTTGTCGATGAGTCCTATCCACGGTGTTCAATAGCAACGGATATTGCGGGTCAGGTTGCTGACTTGGTATTCCATGATTTAAAAGGTCCGATTAAAACATTAACTGGATTGCACATGCCCGTCCCGTTTTCGCCACCGATGGAAGATCATTTCATACCTTCGGTCGACAACGTCATAACTTATGTGACCTCCATGTTAAGAGGGGAGAAGATCAATGCCCGCGTCTAAACGTAAAGTTGTGATGGTATGCGACACTATGAATGAAATTGATGATCAGTTTGCCATCGCTTACGCATTGGGCAGCGATGAAGTAGAGGTACTCGGAGTTATTTCCAGTCAAAATACGTTGGTTCATGGTCACCAGTCGGTGCATATTTACAAGGCAGAAGCCGCAAAGATTGGCGAGTTATGTCATAGGCCCGATGTACCAATGTTGATCGGGGCTGAGGGACCCATGGAGAGTATTGATCACCCAGTGGGAAGCGAGGGCTTGGATTTCCTAGTGGCTTTAGCTGGAGATGGGGTGGAATTCTCGATTCTAGGAACTGGTCCGGCAACAGATTTGGCAGCCTTTCGTCTGATGCATCCTGAATTGGCCCGGAATGTTCCGATTATTTGGGCAGGTTCGTTTTTGGACGAATCGATCTGGAGGAAGTACAAGTACGGCGAACTAAATGCACGCGCCGATATTGCCGCTTGGAGAGTGCTCTATCGTGATCCTTTCAATCTAGTTGTCTTGCCAGGATGGCCGGGCGTCGTAAAGGTCGCGGTTAATAGCGAGAGCTTCGTTTCAGAATTACGTTCGATGGAACAAGGAATTACGGACTACCTTGCGCATATATTGGAAGAATGGTGTGAGAATAAGGTTTCTCTTGATATGGACAGTTCTCGAGGCAATAAGGTGCTATGGGATATTGTCAATGTTGCTTATTACTCGCTTCCGTCGTCCGTAAAAACCAGCCAAACCCCAATTCCAGAAGTCGACGCTGCTGGGTCAATGTATTGGGATCGTCTTCAAAGTAAAATCCCGCTATGTACAGATGTGGATGCAGAGGCGATTATTGAGGATTTCTGGAAGGCCATGAAGAATCTTTCAAGATGAAATTCTTCATGACGCAGTAGCTGAATTGGCAAGCCGGACATTGCAGGAGGAATCAAAGCGGATCTTGAATCTCTCAGCGTTGTACCAAGTTCTGTTCCACATGATTGTTCGGAATTTTTGATCTATATCGATGGTCGCCTTTACGAGACACGGGGTCCCGACAGAAATGCCAAGCAAACTCGCAATTCTGGGGTTGGGAAATTCCCCTCCTATTTCGGTTTGTGAAGTTGTGATCGCGATGTTGAATTTTTGAAGGAGAAGGTCTTCGAGGGAACTTTCAAGCTCTTCGTCCGTAATCTTGCCGATGTAGGCCATCGGCACATTGGAAAGTTGAACCGCCATGGGGATTTCGTTTCCCAGCCGAATTCGAGAGAACTTCAGCACTTTTGATTTAGATGGAATGCGTAGTTTGCTCGCCAAGATATCGTCGGCCGTGATCACTTTTCGCGAGACTAGGGCATTGTTTGGGATTAATCCTCGAAGTTTCATTTCTGAAGCAAAGGATCTGCATTGTGCCGACATGGAGTGGCGCTTATTGGTCATGTAAGTGCCAGAGCCAGGGCGACGCTCAAGTTTTCCCTCAAGAATAAGTGCTTCAAGAGAGTGGCGGAGCGTCATTCGAGCAATTCCAAATTTCTCAGCCAGCACCCGCTCACTGGGGATCTTCATTCCAGGCTCATACTCACGGAGGAGTAAGTCCAAACTATGCTTTACCGCCGACATCCCTAACCTCCATGGTGACTTATCTCACATAACGGTCGTATTTCTACAGGCTTGCCACGAATTTGTAAACCTAACGGAGGTCAGTTGACGCAGAAATATATAACCTTGATGCTTCCTCACTTGAATTGGGTGGCGTCTCGACTTCTTATAATCTCGAGTACATCAGTGGAAATTCGACAGGTGGCGTGAATGTCTTTTCGAATGGCCCGCAGTACTACGTAAGTACACTCGCAGATTTGCGTCCGCAGTTGTTAGCCAATGCAATGAAGGATGCCAAGGTCCGCGCAGTCGCATTGACATCAGCGACTGGTACTTCGGTTGGCGCGGTACGTAGTGCTCGCCAAGGCCCAGTGCAAGTTACCGCTGCTGATTCCGTAGAGGTGTCAGATGGTGGTGTCTATGACACACGCACGATTGATAAGACGGTAACGACGACTGTCACAGTCGTTTTTGCCCAGGGCTAGTAGAGAAGTCCGGCCCAATTCAGGCTGACCTAAAAACCATGTCACGGTGATATTCAAGGTACTTTGACTGCTCAGTTGAGAAGTTTCCAACGTGTTGGTTCCTATCGAGGTGCCATTTCGTCAGTACCTGTTCACGAAGATGACGTGATGTCAGCACTACCCCTTGATCGGTGAAGGAAATAAAGCCTTTATCAAAGAGGTGGTCGATGTGCGGGGAGAGTAACAGGCCGTTGTAGCCGTCCAATTTCTCGAGATCGTCTGACTTGCTCCAGGGCTTTATGTGGCTTGCCACCAAGTGTTGCGGCTCGGCCAGACCGGTGACGCGGCAGGATTTTTCGACGAGCCGTACGTTGGTTCGATAGATGCCCTGACCTCTTCGGGCAATTACGAGTTGGGTCCGCTGAGTCTCCCCGATGTCGAGCCGCTGTTGAATTCTCTTTTCTTCGGAAACTGTTTCAGTATCTTCTGAATTTGGAGACGGATCTGGTTTGGTGCTCCGTTCAAGAAGCGATTCGAAGGCGCTCTCGAATTGACCATCCAATATCTTGACTAACTCTGTTAATAGGCCCACACCTACCGGGAAAAAGTATGCCTGGACACCATTCCCTGATCTATTGAGCGGGGAATATTTCTCGTCGAGAATAGGCGCGATTTGTTCGATGTAATCCTTGGGCCTGACGGGGTTCGGTAGATCGTAATAGTCCACTTCGACATGCCAGCCATCGTTCTGCCAGTTCAAGCCGGCAACGCCGAAATCCGGTTTTGGTGCTGTGATCGCTCTCGTCTCCGCCATCGCGATGGAAACAATGCGGGAGTCAACAAAAGAGAAAATCAGATCACCCGGCTCGATCTTCTCCAAGAAATCGTAATTTGGATTTCGTGCACCATTGGCGTTTCGTTTAGGGGCCCATAGAAACCCACCCCGACGCTCATGTTTGAACGTCTGGTTCTGATTTACCCACCAGAACTGCAAGTGCCACTCCGATGACGTCGACTCATCGTGAGCTTAAGTGGTGAGCACTCGGAGCGGAAGATGCCTACTTAAAGCGGAATATTGCCGTGCGCACCTCTGCGTGCGGGTGCCTCCAGGATTGCCTTTGCTATTGCGGAACGAGTTGCCGTCGGTTCGATGATTTCATCTACCACGCCGATTTCGACGGCACGAGCAACGCCACCAGATATCTTCTCGTGTTCAGCGGCCAACTCGAGTTCCATCGCTTCGCGTGCATCCGCAGGGACGTCGGCGAGAATGCGACGGTGTAGAACCCGAATTGCGGCGACCGCGCCCATGACTGCAACTTCAGCACCGGGCCAGGCAAAGACTTTGGTCGCGCCCAACGATCGCGAATTCATCGCGATGTAAGCGCCGCCATACGCCTTACGGGTAACCAGAGTCACGCGAGGCACGACGGCTTCAGCGAAAGCGTGTAACAACTTTGCGCCACGTCGCACCACACCGTCCCATTCCTGACCGACGCCGGGGAGATACCCGGGCACATCTACGAGCACGACGAGGGGAACACCTAGTGCATCGCACATTCGCACGAAACGTGCGGCCTTCTCGGCAGAGGATGAATCAAGGCAGCCACCGAGTCGAAGAGGATTATTGGCAATCAGACCAATAGTTCTGCCACCAAGTCGACCGAGCGTGGTAACGATATTGGGTGCCCACTTGGGATGAAGTTCTTGAATGTCTTCATGCACATCCAAGACGCCATTGACGAGTGGGTGTACGTCGTATGCACGCTTGCTTGATTCTGGAAGCAGCCCGGCCAGGTTCACCTCTGGCAAATCCGCTTCCATTACGCCTTGATTGCCAAGAAGTGAGGCAATCCGTCTCGTCGCTGCATAAGCCTCGTCTTCATCTTCAGCGACAACGTGTACTACTCCGCTACGTCTCCCGTGCGGTTCAGGTCCGCCGAGACGAGCCATATCGACAGACTCACCCGTGACACTCTTGACCACCTCTGGCCCGGTCACGAAGATCCGGCCCTCGGGACCGAGAATCACGATGTCGGTAAGAGCAGGGCCGTAGGCGCCACCACCGGCAGCAGGTCCAAGGACGAGTGAGATTTGTGGGATCTTGCCGCTGGCGTGCGTCATGGCGGCGAAGACTTTCCCGAATGCATCGAGGCTGGCCACACCCTCGGTTAGCCTCGCGCCACCTGAATGCCATAAACCGATTACTGGGCAGCCCTGCTCGAGTGCATATTCGTAGGCCGCAAGAATTACATCGCACCCCGCTTGTCCCATCGCTCCGCCTTGAATGGTGGCATCGGTGGAGAAGAGAGCAACTTTCGCACCATTTACGCCGCCGTGAGCCGCGAGCATCCCTGACTTATCGCGTTGGGTAAGTAGATGGAGCGAGCCTAGATCGGCAATTCGCGACATTCGCAGTTGCGGATCCCGCGGATCGATCTCGTCAGCCATTGTCGTACGTTTGAATAACGAGTGCGACGTTATGTCCGCCGAAGCCAAATGAGTTGTTGAGCGCTGCTAGCGGTCCTGCGGGCAGTGCCCTTGGTACATCACGTACGACATCGAGGGTGATTGCTTCATCAAAATCGACGATGTTGATCGTGGGTGGTGCCAGGCGGTGGTACAGAGCAAGCACGCAGAAGATTGATTCAACAGCACCAGCTCCGCCGAGCAGGTGACCAGTCATCGACTTTGTCGCGCTGACCGCGACATGCTTTACATGATCACCAAGCGCCGCGCAGATTGCGCTGGCTTCGGCGATATCCCCGGCCGGCGTGGAGGTGGCGTGCGCGTTCAGGTGGACGATTGCTTCAGGACCAATGCCGGCATCTTCCAGTGCGTAACGCATGGCGGCTGCCGCACCGGCTCCCTCTGGGTCGGGTGCTGCGATGTGATAGGCGTCGGAGGTGATTCCTTGCCCGGCTACCACGCCATAGATTCTGGCACCGCGACTTTTGGCGTATTCTTCACTTTCAAGAACCAATATTCCGGCACCTTCACCAAGAATGAAGCCATCGCGACCTTTGTCATAAGGACGTGAGGCTTTCGTGGGTTCGTCATTCCGGGTCGAAAGCGCCATCATGGCGGCAAAGCCAGCCATTGGCAGTGGGTGGATCGAGGCCTCAGTGCCACCTGCGACGACTACATCGGCACGGCCACTTCTGATCATCTCCATGGCGTAGCCAAGTGCCTCAGCACCAGAAGCGCAGGCACTGACTGGAGTATGAACACCGGCTCGTGCTTTCAGTTCCAAACTAACAGCTGCTGCTGCGCCATTTGGCATGAGCATTGGAACGGTGTACGGACTTACCCGCCTGGCACCCTTCTCTTTCAAGGTGTCATATGCGCTTAGGAGAGTCTGTACGCCGCCGATACCTGAGGCGATGACGACGCCTAGGCGCTCACTTGGGACATCCGGGCTGCCGGCATCTATCCATGCCTCGCGAGCGGCGATCAACGCGAACTGCTGGGTTCGATCGAGTTTGCGCGCTTCGACGCGGTCTAGAACTTCTGACGGATCGACTGCTGCCGCCGCTGCGATCTGCACCGGCAGCAGTTCTCTCCACTCAGCGTCAATGGTGCTTACGCCTGATTTACCGGCAAGAAGCGCGGACCAAGTCGAAGCGACGTCGCCGCCGAGCGGCGTGGTTGCGCCAAGCCCGGTGACTACAACGATGGAATTGGGCCGCGGTTTCATCTCGATCAGAGTCCAGCCTTGACGATGAAATTGACTGCATCGCCCACGGTGACGAGGTTCTTGACTTCGTCATCTGGAATCTTGACGCCGAACTTCTCTTCGGCGGCGACGACAACCTCAACCATGCTTAGGGAGTCGACATCAAGATCATCGGTGAAGGATTTATCCAGAAGAACACTCGAGACCGGGATTCCGGCTACTTCCTCGACGATCCCGGCTAGTCCTGCGAGTACTTCTTCGGCTGAGTGCGCCATCTTCTATCTCTTTTCTGTCGTTACTTGGTTTGTGGGGGGAGTATTAAGGAAGTTGAACAACCTGTGCAGCGTAGACAAGTCCAGCACCAAATCCGAGTAGAAGGGCGGTGCCACCACTTAGCGCCTCGCCACTATCTAGCATCGCCTCCATCGCAAGCGGAACCGAGGCGGCTGAGGTGTTCCCCGACAATCTGATGTCCTTGGAGACGGGAACCGTGCTAGGGAGTGCAAGAGCCTTGACCATCGCATCGATGATGCGTGCATTCGCCTGATGTGGGATGAACGCATCCAGTTCCGCGGCCGCGACTCCCGCGGCTTCTAGCGCTCTGGTCGCGATCGGAGCCATCTGCCAGACCGCCCATCGGAAAACTGCCTGCCCCTGCATCTGGATATCTGGCCAGAGTCGATCAGGATCGTGGTGCACATCGCCTTGTTTCATTGCAAGCCAAGAAGACTTCTGATTGATTGCCTCTCGCGCATTTGCATCAGAACCCCAAATTGTCGGTCCGATGCCAGGGGTCGTCGATGGTCCGATAATCACTGCTCCAGCACCGTCGGCGAATAGGAAACCAACTGAGCGATCATCAAGGTCAATGAAATCAGTCAGTTTTTCAACACCAATGAGCAGTACATAGTCAGCGCTGCCGCCACGAACCAGGTCGTTGGCTAGACCGACTCCGTAACAGAAGCCGGCACATGCAGCTGAGATGTCGAACGCCGCCGCCTTCGGGTTGCCGATGCGTAGCGCAACATCCGTCGCGGCGCTTGGTGTTTGGTAGGGATAAGTGATGGTCGCAACGATCACCACACTGATCTGTTCGCTCGTTAGATTTGCTTTGGCGAGCGCCTTCTCGGCGGCCTTGACCGCCATATCCACAACAGATTCTGTTGGGTCGGCCCACCGCCGTTCCTCGATACCGGAACGTTCTCTAATCCATTGGTCAGTTGAATCGATGCGTGCGCAAACTTCGGCATTTGTCACGATCCGAGAAGGTCGGTATCCACCCACACTCAGAATGCGGGCGAACCGCTCTGGTCGCGAATCGTTGATTACAGCTGGCATTTTTGTTGCTCCCTATTACTCTGCATGGCCAGTCGGGTGGAGACGGGCGAGCGGTTGACCTGGCGAGACTGGGTCGCCTTCCTCTGCTAACCATTCGATCAGCACGCCACCATGTTCGGTGGCCATGATTACCGATTCACTTCTCGATTCTATCCGGCCGATTGCGGCGTTCTTTGCCAGTTCTGAGCCGAGTTCGATATCGAGCGGATGAAAAGTTCCTTTGAATGGAGCAACTATCAGCCGCCAGGTCGGTTCGTTGTCGAAACTCGATGGCGAGCCGTGACGAGCGATCAGATCACGCGCTGCAGGCAGATCTTCCGGAGTTTTAAGTGCCAGCAATTCAACGTTGGGGAGTGCTCGCCGAATCAATCCCGTCAAAGTTCCCGCAGGTGGTACTTCAATGACGGCAGAGACACCGAGGTCACCTAGGGTGCGCATGCATAGATCCCAGCGAACCGGACTTGCGATCTGCCCAATGATCCGATCTAGTACCTCACGGCCACGATGCACCACCGCACCATCCTTATTGGAGATGACCCGGATACTCGGATCTTTCACGGTTACTGATTTGGCCAAGTGGGACATGCGATCAACCGCAGATGACATGTGATGAGTGTGGAATGCACCCGCGACTGCGAGTTCGCGAATTCGCGCGCCATTGGGTGGGTTCGCGGCGAAACTCGCCAGTTGATCCAACGTGCCTGCTGCCACGATCTGCCCCTTACCATTTTCATTGGCGGCAGTAAGTCCATGGGCAGCGATTAAGCCAAGAACCTCTTCGCGCTCGCCGCCAAGGACCGCCGTCATTCCCGTCGGCGTGGTAGCACTCGCGGTGGCCATCGCTCTCCCTCGTTCGCGTACCAAGACCATGGCGCTCTCGGCACTGATCGCCCTGGCGCCAGCCGCAGCCGTCAATTCGCCAACTGAGTGACCGGCAACCACTCCAACTTTGCTAGTGGCATCGGAGGGGTGGGGGAAGAGGGCGAGCCCGGCTAGTAACCCGGCGCTGACCAGGAGGGGTTGAGCGATAGCGGTATCCCGGATTTCGTCGGCTGAGCCTTCCGTCCCGTAGAAGCGAAGATCTATCCCGCTTACCGCTGACCACCAGTCGATCAGTGCGGCTGATTTCTTGTCGGTGAGCCAAGGGGTGAGAAATCCTGGGGTCTGGGCACCCTGACCGGGTGCCACGATTGCGAGCACTCGCCTAGCCTTCCTGTAGAGGTGCGCCATTATCGCGCTGAGCAGGCACCGAGTCTGGGCCTTTTCGTTGTGGTAATCCTACAAGTTGAGGGTGCCTAGCCGGATCGCGATATTAAGGACGAACGCCTCTCTGGGCTCGGTCGGCGAATAGCCAGTGAGTTCGGCAATTCGGCGAACTCGGTACCTGATGGTGTTGGCATGGACATAGAGAGCGCGGCTGGCCGACTCGATTCCAGAGTGGTTGGCCAGTGCCTCCGCCGTTGCCAGCAACTCAGGGTTACCGCGGAGTGGCGTATAGACCTTTTCGATGAGTCGGCGCTTGGCTCTGGTTTCACCCGTCAGGACTCGCTCGGCCAGTAGGTCGTCGGCCTGAACTGGCCTTGGGGCGCTCGGCCAGCCACCGATGACCTCGAAGGCGGCAAGTGCGGTCTGCGCCGATTCGTGCACCTGCGTTAGTGAATCGACGGAATCGCCGATGACGATGGGCCCTTCGCCGAAAGCACTCGAAAGCGAAGTAACGACCGATAGCGGGTCAAGGACCCCGCCTAGGATCGCAATGAGCCGATCACCGGCGACCATGGCGATCAGATCGATATTCTGTTTTTTGGCGGCCTTGCGAAGTGCTGAGGTAGCCAAGGCGGCATGTGCTTCGTCGCCATCTGGTGTTACTACGCCAACTACAACAACTATTGGAGTCTGTCCTCGCCAGCCAAGAGCCGAGATCCGTGAGAGTGCACTGGCATCCGGTTCACTCCGCAAGAGTCCATCGACGATCAGCGCCTCGAGTCTGGCATCCCATGATCCCCGTTCTTCAGCTGCCTTGGCGTAGACAACTGCAATGGCAAAGGCAATTTCTCGGGAATAGATCAAAATCGCCCGCTCAATATCCGCAGCCGCACCGTCATTGAGTAGCTTGAGTTCTTCGACGTGTGATTCAACGATAGAAATTGTGACTCGGACAAGTTCAACTGTCTGTTCGAGAGTGATGGAGCGCGTCAATTCTCGTGGCGCGTTTCCGAAAATGCCGGTAGTTACTTCAGGACGCTCGCCAGGATGGGCAAACCATTCGACGAAAGCGGCGATCCCGCGTTGGGCTACCAGATTTACCCAAGATCGATCTTCGGCGCGGAGTGTTGAATACCAAGGCAACTCCTCTTCCATCCGAGAAATTGCGGCAGTGGCAAGGTCCCCGGTCTTGCGCGCAAGTTGGTCTGCTGCAGATTTCTTCATATCGCGACGGTAGTGCGCTAGCGCTGAACGAGGAAGGCTTGCACGCTATGTGGGGCCACCAGGATCTGGTCATCGGGTCCGAATGCGTCGATCCTTTCCGGCGATCCCGTCACATTGGTGTCCAGCACTAGGTAGGCGCGCGTGATCCAGGCCGAACCAGGCAGGGTGAGCGTCACCGGAGTTGGTGCCGCGTGAAGTACGACTAGTAGTGAGTGATCTTGACCACTTGGGTTCTCAATGTAGTAAGAGAGGGTCTGGATCGACTCATCCTGCCACTGGGCTGCATTCAATTCGATTCCGTCACCACCAAACCACGCTAGATCTTTTCGAGCAGTAACGTGGTTGGTGTCGCCAGTGATGAAGTCAGCTCTAGTTAGTAGCGGGTTCATCCGACGAAGCGACGTCAAGAGAGCGGTGGTTTCAAGTAGGTCGCGCTGCCAAGGCTCCCATTTCCAATTCAAGGCCAAATCATTCTCGTCGTTGGTGGTTCCCGATAGGAGTGTGTAGGCGTTGTTCGAACCCCCTTGAGTGCGTCCGACTTCGTCGCCCATCGTAATCATCGGAACACCCGCAGAAAGGAGCATCGTGGCCAACAAAGAACGTTGTAATCGCTGACGAAGCAGAACGATCTGCTCATCGCTACTGACGCCTTCCTGCCCTACATTCCACCCGTTGTTGTTATCGGTGCCGTCGCGGTTCTCTTCGCCGTTTCTTAAGTTTCGTTTCTCTTGATAGGTGATTAAATCGGCGAGCGTGAAGCCATCGTGAGCGGTGATGAAATTGATCGAGGCAGTTGGCCCTCGCGTAGGGAAGAAGTCGCTAGACCCAGAAAGGCGAGAGGCCAAGTCTCTAACACCGCTTGGACTATTGCTTGCCGAATCGGCCAGCCAGAAAGTTCTTACGCTGTCTCGATAGCGGTCGTTCCACTCGCGCCAAGGTTCAGGGAATTCGCCGAGCGCATACCCACCGGGCGCAGCATCCCAAGGTTCGGCAATCAACTTCAATTTACGGAGAGTCGGGTCTTGGCTCAATGCGGTGAAGAAAGATGAACCGGTCTCGATGCGCCGCATAGATCTAGCAAGGGCGGTGGCTAGATCGAATCTGAATCCATCGACTCCGATGACTTCTGCCCACCATCGAAGTGAGTCAGCAAGAAAGCGAACAACATGGGAGTGACGTGATTCGATGGTATTGCCGCATCCGGTCACATCGTCGTACTGTCCAAACTCGGTCGTACGGTAGTAGGCACGATTATCGATTCCACGTAGCGAGAGCATTGGGCCATCGGCACCTGCTTCAGCCGTGTGGTTGAGCACCACATCCAAAATGACTTCGATCCC
>Ga0082335_1002651_pt1 | contig 32606 bp, 34 predicted proteins | sample Subgrocontami58m_FD_72375 | JGI IMG/M metagenome (GOLD analysis project Ga0082335, IMG submission 72375) | Subsurface groundwater microbial communities from S. Glens Falls, New York, USA - GMW37 contaminated, 5.8 m (SPADES assembly) (version 2) ... | reverse complement strand
TGCTGAAAAAATCGGCGATCTCGTTAAGTGGCAGATTGTTGGAAATTGCTAAATGGTGAATCAATGCAAGAGCAAACACTACATCCACCGGCCCCCTTTCTAACAAAGACATTCGTTCTTTGTTGTTCCAACCTATGCCTGGGCTTGGATTTGTCAAATCAAGCAGCAGTGTAAGAATATTTTCTTCGCCTTTTGAGATACACTGTAAGTAATTTTTTTCGACCGCCGCAGGATCGACATCGAAAGAGACCACCCGCATTTTTTTATCACTAGGAATACGGCTAAATACTCCTGTGTTAGCACCGAGGTCCCAGGCAACCTTCGGATTAAGTTTTTCTAAGAAATCAGACACTGTTGTCATTTTGTGTCGAAACCCCTCTGGTGAATAATTTACATTATCATAGTAATCGCCCCATTCGGTACCCTGGGTATTCCATCTTAGTTTTCTAATGGCAGACTCCAGACTGTCGACTATGCCCATAAATGACAAGTGCGTGATTCGGCCTTTTGTTATATTTGTACTTCTGTCAGAAAAATGCTTCTGAGCTTTGGCGTGAAGATGAATATGCACAAGCAAGGAAAATTTGCAGCGAGTATAAAAGGGGAGAAGTGAACTGGCTAAATCTAAAGGAATTCCGTCCATATAAACTCTTAGCAGCTGATTTAGCCTGATATCTTTATAGCTCATGAGAACTAAAGGAGCGAAAAAATGCTGGCAAAACTGTCTATAGGCAACCCAGGGCTGGCCCTCGCGGTATTTTTCAAAAGAAAGGGTATCAATAAATATGGGTTTCCCATTCTTGAATTGGATATTATATGCACTGCAATCTTTTAATGACATCCCAAAACTGAGGGATATTTTCTGTATTGCAAGTGTAGCCAAGGCTGCATCTTTCATCTGCGAAAAGCACCACTCGTATGGATATGATATGAATGACATTTTTTCAGGTTTAATGACTTTATAGAGCTTACTCGGTTCAGGACCGTTAATGCCGGTTTCTTCATGAGGAATCAACAAATTACTATCCGTGAGACACTTATATAGACCAGACTTGATCAAAAAGTCGTAATTTTCTTTATAAACAAGGTTTATTTGCCGGAAAATTGACCCATCCCGGCAAAAGACAAATCCGCTAGGATCGCGGAATGATCCGGAAATATTTAGATTATTTGTTGTGTTATTCATTTATTGCTTTTTTTCAATAAATTCTTAAAAAACAAAATAATTTTGGTCCAGAATAGCTTTACTGCATATAATCCACCAATCACAAAAGATATAACGACCTGAAAAACGTAACTTCCGGTCCCAATATCCAAGTATGCGTAAGCTTCTTGGACGATAATACCAAAAAATATCAAAATCGTTGTTCCTATGATGGAGAGCTTTGGATTTTCTACCTGCATATTAAGACACCCCAAAAAACCATTGTTAATTTGTTGACCGATCGATACCGGGATTGAACACAAAGAACTTTACAAGCAGGAAGTTAGTCGGATACATGATGAATGTTGTGATCATCCTGGCGAAGATCGGTACCAATCCGATACCACTGACAAGAATGTACATCCATACAAGCGAGAGAAGAAGCGAAACGGCCGAAACGATGGAGAAAATAAAAAGCTGGGTGCCAACGCGTTTGCTCTTGCTTTTGAAAGTGATCAGCCTGTTTAGGGTAAAGTTCGCACCGGAGCCGGAAAAAATCGAGATAAGGGTACAAGCAATATAGTGGAAGCCAAGTAAGTTGTTCGTCAAATAAAACGCACCCCAGTCCAGAAGTGTGGCGATCCCCCCGACCAGACCGTATGCAAAGAATTGCCTTAGCCAGACAGTCCCAATGATATCGTATAAAAGCCATGAAATTCTCATAGAGTGCCGTAAGGCACCTTATTTAGCTCCCGGGCCATGGCAATGGCCCGGTGAACGCATTCATCAAAATTAATATATTCAAATTCCGCGAAACGCCCTAAAAGATGAATCCCGATCTCACTGAAGTATGACCGCATCCGCCTATTATTCTCGCTGTAGCTATGATCATATATCGGATAGGCATACTCAAACCTGCGAGTATCTGAAACGATGACGTCGCCGCGCTTGAGAATCCCGGTATCTTCCAGACTTTTCACAGTCTCTTCGATCAAGACGCCATCGGACATTTGATCAAGCTGGTCCCCGGGAGTTACTGTAATCTCAGCAATGAGCGACGAGGTGCCAGGGATGACCATGTGGGGGCTGAAATAACCCATGTAACATACCCTGTGTGGCAGCACGGAGGGATCGGGTATGTAGACGGCGCTTTTATCCATGAGTGACTCGTTGTTTACAGCCAGAAAAACTATGCGAAGCGAATTGTATATAAGCGCCTCAATGGCATCTATAATAGCCTCAGGTACGTTCCTGAAGCATTTTATCGCTTCGTGCACAGGGAAGGAAAGGACAAGCTGTTCGAAATGGTTTGAGCTTGACCCATCGGACACCAGCCAACCGTCTTCCTGGCGTACTATCTGCCGGACTTCGAACCCGGTTTTCACCGGCGCCAACGGCCCCAGCATCTGCTCTACCACCTTTTCAAACCCGCCTTTCATAGGATAACGGAACAAGAGCTGATGGAGATATCCCTCCGTCTGAATCCCTAATGCGGACTTAACGACATCTTCCATGGGGGGTCTGGGAATACGTTCGACCCATTCAATACCCATCTGACGTGGGTCAAATTTCCATATTTTTTTGTTGTAAGGGATGAGGTACTTTTCTGCTATCCCTTTGCCGAAGGTGTAGTAAGACCATTCCGCAAGGTTTTTCGGTAGCGGAAAATCATTCTTGAGGTAGCCTATCAGGCACTCATATCTGTCTTCCACATCCAGCGCCGCCAAATCATTTTCGAAGGGATATCGAATATATCGTCCTTTGAAAAGCACCTTGTTCGCCCGTCGGCAATGGTTGACATTCTCACCAAGTATTTCGGTGACAAGGGTGTTGATGTGTTCGTACTTTGAGAAGAGGATGTGTCCACCGATGTCATAACCAAAGCCATCTTTCCAAAAGCTCCTGCACAGCCCTCCAACCCGCTCCTCTTTCTCGAGTATTTCACTATGATGATTGAGAAATCTCTGCAGTGTTATACCGCTAATGCCACCGCCCAAAATACCGATGTTCATGTCGCAGACCTATGCAAGAAACCGCACCCTAAATATCCTCTTCATAGTCCACCAGGCGCTCTGGAGAGGGCGCATGGTAGGTGTTCCAATCCGCTCCTTGTATTCGATAAAGTGAAACTTGACCTTGAAACCGTCCCGCAACGGTCGCAGCAGAAGTTCTACCGGCAACGCCGCTCCCTGTGAGTCCACATTGAGTCCGTCGATCATGGACTTGCGGTAGGCACGCATCCCGCTATGCAGGTCCGTGAGCCTCTTACCGAAAAGAGAACTTGCCGTCAGCGCAAAGCCTGCATTTGCAAAATAGTTGAGCCACGGCATCGCACTCGGCTTATCTTTGAGACGCGATCCGTCCACGAGATCCCAACCTTCGCACAGCACCATACGCGCCATAACGGGAATCTGGTCTACTGGATAGGTATCATCGCAGTCAAGGGTTACGATTACATCACCAGAGGCAGACCGCAGGGCCATCTCCATCGCCGGACCGTAACCCTTGGGAGGAAACTGCCGTATGACGCGGGCGCCCAGACCGGAAGCAATTTCAGGGGTTCGATCTTTACTTGAGTCCACAACAAGGATCTCCGCATCGGGTACGATGCGGAGAATATCGCAAATCACCTTTCCCACCGCCTTCTCCTCGTTCATGGTGATCATGGCAACAGTGATTGCGGATTTATTCGGAATCATCATCATTTGTTTTTCCTGCTTCTTTGTTTTTTAATATTACGCATGGATATTTAAAGCCTTATGGCTCAAACACCATTAGCTTTAAAAGTGAGTCACATCTCCCCGCCGTCCAGAAGTTTGGTTCCCTCATACTTGAATCCGTATGCCATATCCACAAGACCTTCCGCCATCATGACTTTGCGCAAGTAATTTGAGTCCTCAGCGTAGAACATCAGGAAGCCACCTCCACCAGCCCCGATCAGTTTCCCACCCAGAGCGCCATTATTCATTGCCAGATTATACCAGTGGTCTATTTCCTTACTTGACATGAGATCGGAACGCTGCTTCTTGTAACGCCAATGCAAATCCATAAGCCGTCCGAAGACGTCCAGGTCTCCACTCTCCAGAGCCTTTCTGCTGTCAAGACCAATCTGCTTTACGAAGTGAAGGTTATCCACCATCGCCTTTTGATTTTCTTTGGTCTGCCGGTCCTGGGTCTGCAATATATCGGATGCACCGCGCGAGATCCCTGTCGAGAACAATAAAAGCTTCTCATGGAGGTGGTGCATCGTTTCTGACGATATATCGAGCGGGCTCACCATAACCGAATCATCGTTATTGAAGGTGTAGCAATTAAAACCACCGAAGGCCGCCGCGTATTGGTCCTGTTTGCCTATGGGCTCTTTCAAAATATCCAGCTCTATATGGCAGGCCATCTTTGCCAGATCGTCTGTGGTAATCACCTTTCTTGCGTACCTGTGCAATCCCTTTAATATCGCGGTCCCGAAACTCCCCGACGAACCTAGCCCCGTCCCTGCGGGAAGGTCGGCAAAGGAGGTGATTTCAAGGTAGTTAATGTCCACATCAAGGAGCTTCAACGCCTCCCGGATGATGGGGTGTCGGATATCCCCAATTCGATTCACATGTTCTATCTGTGAATACCGGAGCAGGCACCCGGGATTGAAGGCGCGTTGAACTGAAACATAAACGTGCTTTGAAATCGCCGCCGCGATTAGAAATCCGCCAAATTCTCTGTAGTAGGAAGGCAGATCGGTGCCACCGCCGCCGAGGCTGATCCGCAAAGGGCTTTGGGCGATAATCATTCCAGTCCGCCTCTCAGGTCTTCGAGCATGGTCAGCATCGCTTCTCTCAATGCTTGTGCGGAGGTCCGCGTGGGGCGCCATCCTAATTTTTTGATTTTCTCAATGTTGAGGCGCACAATAGGGACATCACCTTTCCATCCCCGATCACCGCCCGTGAATTGGTAATCCACCGTTGCAGGATCTAACCCCAGGCAATTGCAGGCAATGTCTGCTATCTCTCTGACCGTTATGTAGTCGCCAGGCGCAACGTTATAAGCGGCAAATTTTTCTTTCTGATTCTCATGCGCCGTCAGCACAGCCTCAATAATGTCATTTACATGGACATATGGCTTGCTTTGCCGGCCATCTCCGAGAATAGTCAACACTTTTGGTTCGTTGCGTAAACGTCGGATAAAGTCAAAGCCGACGCCGTGAGTCTGTCTGCGTCCCACCACGTTTCCGAACCGAAAGACAGACGCACGGAAACCATACATATATGAATATGCTGATATCAGCGCCTCGCCAGCCAGCTTGCTTGCCCCGTAGGTAGAAATGGGAATGAGCGGTCCAAAATTCTCGTGCGCCTCTATGTCGTCGATCTCACCATAGACTCCGCTGCCCGAAGCATAAAGGATCTCGCCGGCGCCGGTGAGCCTGACTGCCTCGACCACATTGCGGGTCAGTTCGGTACCCTCGCGGAAGTCGATGTCCGGTTCGGTAATGGCCCGGGCGATATCCGGATTCGACGCCAGATGGATGACGGTTTGATGGCCCGCCATCGAAGACGTCAAGCGGTCGTGCTCGTGAACGTCCGCCCTGATGACCTTTAGCCTTGAATCGCCTTGATGCTTGCTGTAGTGCCACTCCCTGCCGGATGAGAAGTTGTCATAAACAGTCACCGCCTGGACTTGCGAAAACGCCAGCAGGCGGTCGATAAAATGGCTACCGATAAAACCCGCGCCACCCACAATGAAAAAAGTGTTGCTACGCATGCCCACTTTCTCTCCTTTGCCTATTACCATTTTGTTGGAGCCTTCTGAAGACTAGGATGACTAACCAGGAGATGCCACACAACAGCGCATAACCCTTCGGTATGAGGCGTAACGCGCGCAGTATAAAGCGGCGGGATAACAACACAGGCATCAGCTTTTTGTGCCGTGTATCCCCCGTCACGCCCGACGATCCCGAACACTTTGGCGCCGACCTCCTTTGCCAGATCTATCGCCAAAACCAGGTTGACCGAGACGTTCTGCTCCCTGCACCCTCCGCCTACGGAAAAGGCGAGTATGCCGTCTTCCGCACAAAGACGCGATCCCTTCAACCACGACACGAAACTCGTCTCCCATCCGTCATCGTTTACCCTGGCAGACAGCTCTGAGACATTGTCGGTTGGTGTATATGCCTCGATATTGCAGAGCTTGCGGAAGTCGTTTACCGCGTGGCTTGCGTGGGCAGCGGAACCGCCTACTCCCAGAATGAATAGTCGCCCCCCGGTCTCCCGCAACCCAGCTATTTGAACGGCCAGCGCCTCTATATCTCCCGGATCAATCGAGGATAATATCTCTTTGGTTTCCGCAAGGTACTGCCGTGCGAATGTACTCATATGATGTACCCAGCCTTCTCGCCGTCATCCTTGAACATCAGAACCGTCTCACGGCTAAATGCATCAAGGTCTTTTCCAAACAGTTTCATCTTTTGAAGGAGATCAGGAGTCAAGGTGATTATGTCCGTTCCGGACTCCTCCGCATGCAATATGTTTAATGCCTCACGTGGACTGGCCCATAACAGCTCGATACCGTGATCCATATCCCGACAGATTTTCAGTGCCTCTTTCATGTGCGGAATGGGATCCCGACCACAATCGGCTATGCGGCCTGCGAACACCGAAACGACTGCAGGGGCGCCACCTGCCAATTCCCGGCACACACTCCGAACCTGATCCAGGGTGAAGACGGCGGTCACGTTGATCATTACCCCTGCGTGCGAGAGCTCATGAATCAGTCCGTAGGACGGCAAACCCAGCGAATTGGTCACTGGGATCTTGACATACACGTTCTTTCCCCAGGATGCAATCTTCAGCGCCTGGCGCTTCATCTCCGCCTGATCGTCGGAGAGAACCTCAAAAGATACGGGTTTATCCGGAATCTCGCATAGCAGATCCCGACTGAAAGCCATGTAATCTGTGACGCCTGATTTTCGCATCAAAGTTGGGTTTGTCGTGAACCCTTTTATCAGCGGATCCTTGGCAAGCATTAGAATGCTGGCAGTATCGGCCCCGTCGGCAAAAATCTTGATGCGCAACTCAAGTGGATTGAAACTTTGCATGTTTCTCAACCTCCCTTATTTATGTGAAGAATATACTCTGCGAATTCCATAAGTGATGAACCCCAGAAATCAGGCTTTAATCCCTTCTCCATCATAATTTGGCACATATCGCACTTTCTCGTACCTATGAACGCTGTTTTTAAACCTGCGGAGGCACCGGCCTCGATATCCGTCAAACCGTCCCCAACCATCCATGAGCCCTCTCTCGTGCTACTTTCATTGCTATTAAATGCATTTTCCAGCAGGCCAGTCTTCGGTTTACGACAGGCACAATTATCTTCAGCCCTATGGAAACAAATATGAGAGCTTGATACTTTGCCACCCTTGGATATCACTGCATTTACCACTGCCTCATGAACCAGCACCAGGTTTTTCTTTGTGGTCTTTCCTTTCGCCCATGCAGGCTGGTTAGTCACGATTGCAAGACCATATCCCTCCCTGGTCAGCATAGCCAGTGCCTCGGGAACCCAAGGATGTATTTCCACCTGGGTCGGGTGCAAAGGACTGTCTATCGTGCCTTGTTCGGGGTCTGTGACCAGCCGATTCAACACCCCGTCACGGTCGAGCAATATAAGCGGTTTGGTCAATACATCGCCTTGCTTTTTTCGAGCCATTCCTCGAAGTCCCTGAGTCCCGATATTGAACCAACCTCGTAAAACCGCTCTGCGACCTCGAACCCGGCCAGTTCAGCGCGCGTGCTCAAACTATTGTACAAAACGGATAAGTCATACACCTCTCCGTGAGGCACTTCCCTTTCGATTATTCCGCTCTTTAGTGCACTCACTCCATAGTCTATCCAGTGCATTGCACTCAAAATATCGCCAGGCGCATTTTTCATGTAAAGGCTCAGCAGTCCATTTTCAAAGAGGACATTACTTTTATCGTACATTTGCCTGTTTCGATAAACGGCCATCATAGCCGGTTTTGCCTGCGCCAAGAAAGCCGCTCCCAAAGCCCGGAAATCGAACGGAAGGAACGAATCGCCATACAGCACAAAAAACCAACGATTCAATACGTTAGCTTCATATGCTCTTCGCAGTGCCCCGCCGGTCCCCAAAAGTTTCTCGCCGTCATAAACATACCTGACACGCAGTCCCCAATCACTTCCATCGCCCACGTATTCCTCAATTGATTCGCCCATATGCCCAAGACAATAGACAATTTCCTTGATTCCATGCCCCGCCAGCCATGTCAGTTGGTAATGGGCGAATGGTTTTCCAAGCACCGGGATTAAATGTTTGGATTGTCCTCCCGTATATGCGACCATCCTGCTGCCTAAACCCCCGGCAAGAATAACACACTGCACTGTAATCATCCTGTGAGACGTTTTAAGAGTTCGTCTGCCCCGTCATTGGGTGATTCCTAAGATAAAGCTCTTTCCAATCGCTCATGTCGGTCCCTCGCTGTTTTAACCAAATATTATTCAGTGGCGCGTGGAACCATGTGGAGAAATTTTGTACATCCAGTAGTTTTCATCAAAAACGATGCCCCCGGTGAAATCCTTAAGAAAAACAATATTCACGTCTTTCAGGGCGCGGGCATAATCCGCTTTTAAATCCAGTGGAAAATTGGTTATCAGTAGTTCCTCCCGGCCTTCAAGTCTGGTTCTATCAGTGGCAATATTGAGTATCTCCTTTTCTTTCCGCCGCCAGTCAATGGAAGAAGCTCGCTCCCTGTTCCAGACGGTGAAGCTTCCCTCGCGTCTAATTTCAGGGTAATAAATTTTCTTTCGCATATATCCGGCGAGAGATGTGCCAGCGAAATCCTGGCTTGCGATTACCGGCAAGGCATCGAGCCCTTCCCTTCTAACATATGCGGACACTTCTTTTGCCATGGAATAATTTTTTTGGATATCAAGGCTGTAAGCGTATACTCCTGCAATAACATGAGCGATGAAAAACAATAGTAATATTGTGTCTGCCGCCGTTTTTAACCTGCCTGAATGCACTCCGTCCGGATTGCCAAAATTTTGTGAAGGGATTGATGTGTCTGTAATGGTACCAATCCCATAGATACTGGCGATCCAAAGGCTCGCGAGCAGGGCAATAAACAGATTGGCGTGATGCCTAAAGAATCCAAAATATATTAAGTCTATGACAAGCAATATGGACACGGTGGATGAGAATAAAAAGATAAACGAATATATCCTGCGGCGCAGCACTGCAAGGAAAAAGATCAAGAGGGAAAGACCGAGGAGGGCGCCGGCAAGCTTCAGAAAATTTGAATTAACAATAGCGAGTTTTGCAAAAACAGGCATATACGCGACGAGAATCCTACTGGCCACGAAGGAAAGGTGAAAGAAACCGGACCCGGCGTCAAATTCGGTCATCACAATGTCAGCAGGAGGTATCAGTTGAATTATTTCCGCTGCGATTAAAATAACATATGCCAAAACGCAGGGATAAAACATTGCATAACGCCCGGGTTCACTCCCCGGAGCATCGCTGTAAAGCTTACCACTGGTAAATTTCAGGGAATTCGCGAAATGCTCACAGACAAAAATCAGCATGAAGGAACCAGAAAGCATAAGCCCGTAGACATTGCTATTGGCAAGCAGGATCAGGAAAAACACGATCAGCGGAAATTTTTCAAACCGTTTGCCGTAAAGCACGCAAACAGCAAAAGAAAAAAGCATCCCCATACTGTAGTTCCTGCATAACACTGAATAATGATAAAGGGGCAGGGCTCCAAAGGGGAATAAAAGTTTGAAGGCGAGGCCAAAAGGAGAATATCGAACGAAAAGAAACACACAGAGGCTTGCGATTGCCGCGTGCAGCACCTGCATAAAAAATGGATCGGTGCTAAACCTTGAAATAATAAATAACATGAAGTGCCATAGCCCCGGATGGCCTTCATACTTGAGGTTTTTCAGTAGATCAAGGATGCCCCCCGATTCCTTGGCGATAAGCCATGCCTGTATTTCGTCTCTCGACATCTCGTGGTGCAGGACACCATAATACACAATCAAGGCATAAAGGAATGTGAGCAATAGGGAAAATTCCAGAGGCTTTTCCTGGTAAAATCGTATTGCTCTTTCCTTAATATTATTCATGTGCCCAAGTTCATTTAGCTTCATCCGGTTCATGCGCCAATTTTAAAGTCTGAGTGCTCCATTATGGGGATATTTAATTCCTGTTGACATCTGCTTTCCATAATTATGAAAATGGCGAGCACGGTCATGATTATAGGGAAAACAAATACAGCGATACTGATATCTCCTCTAATATACAGATAATTATTTGGTATAAGCATAATCCCAAAAAGTACAACATATCTATTCCGAAAAGGTGTCCATGAATCATCTTTGAGAAAAAGTATTATTGGAATCAAAAGATGAATTAGCCTGTAGTCGTAAGAAACATGTGGTAATAAAATCATTGTGGCGCTTAGGAGGTATACGTTTTTCCAAAGTGTCTGTTCATACTTGAGGACACGTAATACAATGAATGCGAAGAGCAGCACCACAAGAATCATATATGGAATCTTCAAAACCCCATTTGCTAACAGGGAAACCGTTCTAGCATCGTGAATTCCCTGAAATACATAATAATACCCAGAGGTAATGATTTTCAGAACCCCATAATATGATACATTATGCTGGAGACCATGTGAACCGGAAATAATCTGATTATATCCTTGGAGCGCTGACAACATCCCTTGTAGATTCGCAGCAAAACCACCTTGATAGCTCATTAAGCTGAACACAAAAATGCAAAAGGTCGCAGCGATCGTATAGGCAACTTCCTTGTACTTCTTTTCTTTAATGAAAAGGAATATGAATACTCCTGGGAACAACTTCATGGCAATCGCAAACGATAGCAACAGAGACGAGAGGACGAATCGTTCCTTTTGAAAAAGTACTACGAATCCCAAAATTAAAAGAAATAGGTGCATTTCGAGATTCGCTCTGTCCAGACTAAACAATACCGGATAAGTTAGACATGCAATAATTATAAAGTCTCTGATTGAATCGAGACTATTTAGGGGAAAAAGGTTCTTTTTTATATAACTCCAATATACAGCCAAGAACACACATGTGTATGTACCGAGTGAGAGCCATTCATTACTAATCAAACCAAATACATAGAAGTATGTGTTTGCAGCAGGAAAAAAATTGCTCTTTATCCAGTATGATGTCAGATAGGGATTATTGTCCTTGCAAGCCCTAATGATGTTAAAAAAGTCGCTGAAACGTTCATCGGGAGTAACGAGGAATGTATTATAGGGATAGGACAAGTGCGCGTATGCCCCCAGGATATAATGCTTGAAAACACTGAGCACGAAACCAATCATGACAATAAATGCAAGCATTGACGACTTGCTATAACGCTTATTTGCAGCTCTGCAGCAGTACACAACTGTTGCAATGACGCATCCTAAATGAAGGATGCCCCAAATAGCCTGTGTGAGAAATATATTATCTATTGTCAGGGTCTCCATTTCTGATGTCCTATTTTCCGAATTAACTCTTTAATTTCCGGTGCAGTAGCTGGTAATTATAAGGTGAACCTTTATGTTCGATAACCTCAAACACGTCTACAAAATGGTGCCACAGTAGAGGATGAGTATTTCTGAAACGCAGATCATCTCTACCATCTATAGCATCATTATCATGAAGAATTACCCAATCAATTTTTTTCTGGTGGAGTTCCTCTATCATTTCTTTCTGCCTTTGCTCAGTTTGGGGAAAAATAAAGTAAATCTCCCCCAGCGGTGATTTTCTTTCCAAAATCGGGTAAAAAGTAGTCCAGTGAGGAGCGATCAACAGCCCTTCATTTGCCACCAATGCATTAATGCGGGTAAGCTCTCCAAGGAGGCCAGCTGTATCCCTATCTATCCAAATCAGATTTCCTCCGATAAGCTTCTTAACATATAGTTCAGGAGCCTTTATTTTCAGAAAGTAGGGGTTTTCTCTACCGACGCTCAAACAGGTTGCAGCTAAAAGTCCCACGAACCAACATGTATTCAGTATTTTCCTGGAATTGAATTGAAACGCTGAGGGAACAGACATCAAACCAATCAGTAGTGGAGATATACCCCCGGACAGATGTTCCAAGTCTGCACGAGAAAATGTATAATGCATAGAAGTAAGGCTGACAAATGCAGATGCGATCAGCAGGTATTTCCCTCTGAGAGATTGACTTTTTAAAAGTAATAAGTAAGGAAGTACGGTAAAAGAAAAAAGGGGAAATAGAAGAAAGAAAACTCTTTCCGAGAGGCGGACACCGGTTTGAGGCCGCCAGGGCCAGGGAATTGGTAACGTCAGATTTGTTCCTCCTATACGCGATAGAAACGCCACTATGCCTAAATAGCTTTCAAAAAAGCCATGTACGCCAATAAACATCAGGAGTATAGGAGAATAGCCCACGAGGATGCCGCATGCCCACAGGGCAAAGCGTGTAAAAAAAGCATTTCTATCAAGCTTGCCCCAAATAAAAATAATCAGGAGAAAAAAAGACAGTAATGTATATAGGCCGAGATTACGTCCTACACAGGCTGACAGTCCGATAAAGACCCCAACAATAAAATGCCGCAGCAGGGAAGGTCTTTCTATCAGCCGGATAGCAAAAAACACAGCCGCCATCGAGATGCTTAGCTCAAAGACCCTGTAATATGGGTAAAGCCAGAGCACCAGCAAAACTCCCTCCAGGGCAAGCAGCCACCATTCTTTGGTAATCCGCCTGAGCGATAGCAGGGCGAAGGTTAACCCCAGAACTTGAAACATTGCGCAGGATATTCTTAACGAGACAATGCTATCATTGCCAAGAATCTTGAACCAGGCAGCTCCCCAGTAATACCGGCCCGGATCATATGACTGTAAATCACGCAGAGGCACCTCACCGAGTGCTGAATGGATTGTTCCATACCAAAGGAAGCCTTCATCAGATCTATTAAGACCGATATCCCCTTGAAGCAGGAATGAAATAGTAACCAGGGCAATTGATAGCAGAAATACTTTCAAGGAAGCAGGGAACCTATGAGGGTAAAGCCAGTTAATATAACTTATCATTTACTATTTATCTTGATAGAAATCAGCTATTCTCCCAACCACGTACTGTACATTCTCCCGTGTCATCTCATAATATAACGGTAGCCGTAACAGGCAATCGCTGACCCGGTCAGTTACCTTCAGGGTGCCGCTTGCCTTGCCGTACATCCGGCCTGCTGGGGAACTATGAAGCGGTACGTAATGAAATATGGCCAAGATACCCTGATCTTTCAAAAATTCGCTGAGTCCCGTTCTCTCTTCCAAAGACCGGGTTATGATATAGAAAATATGACCATTACAATTACAATCATTGGAAATAAACGGAAGTTGGATATAACCTTTTTCAGCAAGGGGCGTTAGGCCTTCCATATATAGATCATAGATTAAATTCCTCTTGGCGATGATCTGATCGGCGTTCTCCATCTGGGCATAAAGGAATGCGGCGAGGATATCGCTGGGAAGGAATGATGATCCAATATCAACCCAGGTGTATTTGTCCACTTGCCCGCGAAAGAACTGGCTTCGGTTGGTGCCTTTTTCTCGAATGACTTCCGCCCGCTCAATCAATGATGGATCGTTTATGAGAAGTGCGCCTCCCTCTCCGCTAATTATATTCTTTGTTTCGTGAAAGCTTATACATGCCATCTGGCCGATGGCTCCCATGTATCGGTCCCGGTATCGAGATAAGAGTGCTTGCGCGGCATCTTCGATAACCAAAAGCTGCTTTCGTTGGGCTATATCAATAATGGCATCCATATTACATGGGACGCCGGCGTAGTGGACAGGGACGATGGCCCGCGTCTTAAGTGTGATGGCTTCTTCGATGAGTGATTCATTGATGTTCAGGGTGTCTGGGCAAATGTCTACGAAAACCGGAATACCTCCACGGAGAACAAATGCGTTAGCTGTGGATACGAAGGTAAAGGAGGGCATGATGATTTCATCGCCGGGCTGAATACCGGCCAGGATCGCCGCCATATCCAGAGCCGCCGTGCAGGAATGGGTAAGAAAAGCCTTCCGGCAGCCGAGTTGTTCCTCCAGCCACGCCTGGCATTTTTTCGTGAAGTGGCCATCGCCCGCGGTGTGTCGGTTTTCAATAACCGCCTGGGCAATGTAGAAAAGTTCCTTGCCGGCGATGAAGGGTCTATTAAAGGGTATGTGATACATGTTTACACCTCTCAGCAATTTTAACCAATCTGCCCTATCTTTTCAGCCACTACCTGCCTCGAATTGTCTCGTGTTTCCATGAAAACCTTTTTGGGGGATGTTACGGCTTGTGTTTTACGATCTCAGTTGTCATCCATGCGGGGGGCATTCACAGATTTTTCAATCACATATAATGGACGATTCTTCACCTCATCGAAAATCTTTCCGATGTATAGGCCGCAGATGCCCAGGACAAAAATCTGCAAACCACCCATGAACCAAATGGCAAAAATCGTGCTCGTGAAACCGGGAACACCGATCCATCCCAAAAGACGGGCAAGTAGGCTGTAAAAAGCCATTCCCAGAGCTGCGAACGACAAGACAAAGCCCAGTTTAACCGTCAGACGCAACGGCTTGTTCGATGTCGAAAGCGCTATGTTCATGGCATGGTCCATCAACTTGTCAAAAGTATAGGAGCTTTTCCCCTCATTACGATCAGAATGTCGGACTTCCAGCGTTGTTTGGCTGAAGCCGGCAATCTGTATAAGACCGCCAAAAGAGCGGGCATGTTCTGTCATTCTGTTCACCTCTCGAATCACATCGCGGTGATAGATGCCAAAGTTCCCGATGCTTCCGTCCGAATGTGAATCCGTCAGAAAACTCATGATCCAGTTGAACATCCTGCTGGACATCCGCTTACAGAAGCCATCCTGTCGGTTCATTCGGCGGGCATATACGATTGAATATCCCACCATGGCCTTTGCGTAAAGACTGGCAATTTCATCTGGGCGATCTTGCAGGTCGCAATCCATGACTACGATCCATTCGCCGGTGGTTTGCCGCAATCCGGCGGTGATGGCATAATGCTGGCCGAAATTCCGGCTAAGCTTGAACCCTTTGACGCGTTTGTCTGCCTGACAGGATTTCTCGATCTCGGCCCATGAGCTATCCAGGGAGTGATCCTCCACCAAGATGATTTCGAACTGGTCTGTGATTTTGGATACTTCTTCCGTGATTTGCCGGACCAACTCCGACACAATCTTTTCCGCCTTGTACACCGGCGAAACAACGGAAAGAATCGGGTTCATGGGGTTGCCTCTAAAAATTTGAAAAATAGACGAAAATGCCGCAAACAATCAACAGATTGCCGAACATCTTCATTCTGGTGATCCGTTCCCGGAACAGGAATCTGTCAAACAGAAGGATGTAGAGCGCCATCGTCGACTCCAGGATGCCAGCAGTGTTCAATGGAACTGAGCGGAGAGCCCAGATCGTCATCAGCGTGCAGCATAGCAACAGAAAATAGGCCCCGATTACCCACCCGTTCCAATACTCCCGGAAGCCGGACGCATGCGTCATTTTTGCGCTATGGCGTAACAGAACTTGCGAACAGGCCGCCGTGAAGACGGAAAACAGATATAAGCCGATCGCAGTCTTATTCATGCGCCCAACCCACGATCAAGATCCCGGCAAAAATGAGCAGGATGCCAACCCACATGGATGGGGTGATAGTTTCGCCAAAGCAGAACATGGCGATCAGCATGCCCCAGAACAAACCGACCGCGCGGTTGGCATATGCGATATGCAGTGGGACGTGCTTCAGCACTTGTTGCCATCCGATCGCGAAAAAAACCAGGATGAAAATCGTGCCAGAATAATATCCCAGATACCGCATGGACAGGAATGGCTCTGCCGCCGCCTTTTTTGAGAAAAAGCCGCACAGCGAATACAACAACACCAGCAAATGCATTCCAATGTAGAATCGGACTTTTTCCTGCCAATAAATCATGCAAAGCACGCCTGCAAAGCAATAAGCGGTTTATTTCTTTGCAACAGTGCTCACCTCGCCAGTCTGCATGACCCGATGTCGATGAAATCCATAATAAGAGGCCACGACTTTGTAATTCAATGAAAAATGCATATTCATGACTCCCAAATTGGCGGCAGAAATCGTGGTGAACATACGCTTGATCCCCTGCTTTCTGCAGTAATCCAAAGAGAAAGCGCACGCGGCATAAGAAAACAACCCCATACCGCGCGCGCTCCCCCCCACGATCGAATGGATAGAGTGATCTGGCGTGATTTCAAACACATTGAACCATATGGGTTTCCCCTCCTCCCTGTGGACATGGAAGATCTTTTTCTGTGCCCATAAGTCGTCTATCCACCGTGAGTACCGCAATCGGGCCAGGGGGGGGGGGATGTTAAAATCCTCATGCATCCGGCTATAATCAAAGGAGTCAGCCGCGATTTGCCGCAAAGCAGGCAGATCGTCCTCAGTTGCCTCTTCAATGTGCATGGGCACGCTTCCGTATGCAACCGGGCATCTAAAATCTTTCACGGATACCATTACATCCAATGAACACTCTGTGATGTAATATCCAGCCCCATAAAACGCCGCTTTCAAAATCCGGTTGCCTGCGGGGATGCGCGTATAGGAAAATTGGACTCTTTCGCCCTCGCAGGATCGTTCAAAATCAGCCAACAGCAATCGTGCCTCGACCTCTCCAGATGCATGGGTGGATAAAATCTCATTGCACCGGAATCCAAAGGTTCGTTGATCCCAGGGGGTGTCCCGGTATTCCAAGTAGTTTTGCTCATCATGTTTCAGTGTTTGCATCATCTGATCCTATGGTTTTGCCAAACTGCCTTTTCGAGATAATCCGCTTCAAGAAATGCGGGTGTTTTCAAGCGGTGGCTTCCGCTCCTCAGGTGCCATCCACCTCTCACACTCTGCGAACATTGCCGGGCGCCCGTGGCCGGGATAGATCATGTCATCTGGACGCATGTGTGTTCTTAGCATGCGGTGGGTTTGGGACAATAGCGTGCGATTCCCGCCGGGGAGGTGACAAGGAACAGTGCCCTCCGTCAACAAAGTATCGCCAGTAAACCAAGCCCGGCCCATCCGAATGCACATGCCGCCCGGCGAATGGCCTGGGGCATATAACAATTCGGCATCTCCTCCTGGCAAAGGGAGAATCATTCTGGCACCCTCCATCACGAAATCGGCGGGTTCCATGGCAAACGGCTCCACGCCAGGGTAATAGGCCGTCAAATTCGTTTTGGAACATCCCATCAATCGACTGCAGGAGGTGGTGCATCCCAATTTTACGCCCGTGATCCGTCGGATTTCGTCCAGCCCTTGGCAATGGTCAAAGTGTTCATGTGTCAGCAGAATGTATAGCAGAGTCAAGTTTTTGTCTTTCAGCATGGAAATCAGCCCGTAAGGATTTGCATCACCATCAATCAAAACAGCCTTTTCCTTCCACTTTACCAGCCATGAGCAGGAATTGAGCCCTGGACGGAGAAAGCAGTGGACGTCATCAAACATGACGGGAGACGTCGGCGGCAACATCTACAGTGCAACCATTTTCCGAACCGCAAAAGTGTCATCCTTGGCGCCTTCGCAAAACAATTCTGTTATGTAGCAGCTTTGATTATGCGCCAGCCGGGCCAGATATTCAATCGATACATCCTCCTTGTCCACCGCCGAAATGCTTGCATCGCCAACAGAAGCCTTCTTCAAATAGCCCATTGTCTTCAGTTGGGCAGCCAGATCATGGCTTGCAGAATTGGGTTCCACCCCGTTGTACCGGACAAAGAGTGTCCAATCCTCTTCTCGCTCTCCTCGGTCATCCCGAACTTTTCCCCGAAAAGTGCGATTATAGCGGTACGGCACTTGGGCAAGCCATTCGAGATAATGCATGTAGGTGCAGCAGTCTCCAAGTGACGGCCCAAAAAACAGAAATTTTACTCCTCGCTTTTTTCTCAATCGATCAAAGGTGGAATCCGCTCCGATGGATTCCCGCCCTAAGTTATCCACCAAGTCGCGATCTTTGCCAATCATCGCCACAGACATCAGGGGATCAGACGAGCGAATGGCTTGGGGCAACTTGCGAATATATTCATTCAACGCCCCCATGCAGGAAGTGGTAGTTGCAACATCAAACGGCTCGTTATTGCAAAAACTGAATGTAAAGGTGGGCACGCATAGGGTGGCGATTCGCAGCGACGAAAACACTTCAAACATCAATTCCAACATCGCCTGGCGTCCAAGTTGCGGATTAGGCAGCCCAAAGGTCAATGCGGTATGCATGTAAAGGACGGAAGGAGGATCTCCTAGGACGGTTTCCAGGGCGCGGAGAAAATCATAGTTGGTTATCGGTCCTGTTTTGGATTTAAACAGGGTAATTTCTTTCACGTTTGCTCTCCGAAGGAAAAATATACGGACCTTCCGCCATCCATTACCAAGGACTGTCCTGTGATCCAGCGGGCGTCCTCACTTAGGAGGAACCGTACGCCAGCAGCAACATCGGCATTTGTACCGAGACCCAATGGATATTCACGTTCTACCGCCGTTTTGCGCTCAACATTATTTAATATGTGCGCCGACGAAGGGCTATTAATTCCTCCCAAATGAATGGAATTCACCCTGACATTCGGGGCCAATTCGACTGCAAAATTGCGGGCCAAAGCATCCAATGCGGCTTTACTGGCGCAATACAAGCTTTGTCCCCGGGTTCCGAAATCGGCAAGTATCGCTGAAATAAAAATAACATGGCGCAGACAGACGCGATTGATGCTCTTCCGCATGAGCAAGGCAACCAACAGCGCGGCACTCACGGTATTGACAGAAAAAACCCGGCCTGCGGCTTGGGCATCAATGGTTCTGGCTGCTTGCACAGGTACCGTTCCCGCACAATGGACAAACGCTCCGACCGTGATTTGGTGCGTGTGCAGAAAACGCTCAAAATCATTCTGCATTGTATCGGTTGAACACAGGTCGTATGTCCACACTACATGCGGTTGTTCAACGGGTAGTGAATCGAGCAACGACTGAAGTCGCCCCTTATCGCGCCCATTCAGAATAATTGCCCAGCTTGCCCCAAGCTGTTGGGCAAGAGCACTACCCATCTGGGAGCTTGCGCCAGTCAGGAGCAGATAGGGCTTGGTATCCATTGTTTATTTTTCCACGTGATTTGCGGCAAAGAGAAGGATATCGTTTCCCGTCTTAAATTGTGCAACATCGTCGAGTTGGGTGACAATCTCGTACTCGGCATCCAAAAAAGCAATCACCGACAGCTTGCCCAGAGAATCCCACGACACCATGTCACAAAGTCTGGTATTAAGTGCAACGGCCTCGACATCCAATATTTCGGCTAATTTTTTAAGGATTCTCTCTTGCATAATCTCACTCCGATCGCCCATGCGTTATTCCTACGAAACCGTTGCCCCGCCATCCACCAAAAGGGAAGAGCCCGTAATCCAGCTTGACGCGTTTGAAAGCAAGAAAACGATTGCATTTGCGACGTCGCGAGGGCGTCCAATCCCGAGAGGATAGGCGTTACTGTTCCCTTTCAACTGTTCGTCGGTCAAATTTTTGGCAGACGCCTCATACATGTCGGTGCGAACCAGACCAGGCACCACGCTATTGACGCGAATCCCGGCCGGGGCCAGTTCTGAACCCAGCACATGCGTCAATCCGATCAGCGCCGCTTTTGCGGCGGCATAGATTCCAATGCCTTTTCCACCGGTCAGGGCGGAAACTGATGACAGGAAAACAATGCTTCCCTGTGGGGCATGCATCCCCCTTTTGCGCATGCCTTGTGCCAGCATGACTGCGGCGTTGAAATGCAAATCCATCATAGGTCGAACATCATCTTCCAGAGACAACAGATGGAGGGCCTTGAGGCGGCTGATGCCAGCACTATGCACCAACCCATCCAGCGGGGCCAGGTGTTCGACAGCCTGAGGAATCAAGGACGGAATTTGGGCCACATTCTGCAAATCAAACGGTAGGATGAAATGTCCGTTGTCTCGCATCATGGATACGGTTTTCAGCAGATTCTCCTCATTGCGGGCAATCAGGCATACTCTTGCCCCCAGTTCGCTCAATAAAACGCAAGTGGCCCGTCCAATGCCCGCAGAAGCACCTGTCACAAGGACTGTTTTGCCTGTCATGTCCATGGGATTGATCACGCAAACTTCTCCTCATGGATGGACTCAGTTCCCGCATATACCAAATCCGGAATAATCATTGGCGTAGTGGCCATGGCAATCCCGCCCCAGGAAAAGCCGATGCCAAATCCCGCCATCAACAAGTTGGTGGGGGAGGTGGTCAACCTCTCCCGCAATTCCGATACCATGGCAAGAGGGACAGAAGCAGAGGACGTATTGCCGAATTTCCTGAGGCCCAACACCATTTTTTCTCCGGGAATTTTCAGTTTTGCCGCCAAGTGCTTCAACATAAAGGCATTGGCCTGATGAAACACAACGTAATCCACCTGTTCCATATTCCACCCAGCCAGTTGCAGCGTCTGATGAACCATTCCCGGCACTTCCCGCAGGGTGAATACGAAAATCTCCGGGCCGTTCATATGGGAATGGTGCAATCCCCGACGATTTCCATCCGGACATAGCCGCAAGATGGTGGTATCTTGCGTAATCGGGATCCTGGCCCCTCCAGCCGGAGCGATCAAGTGCTTCCAGCCCGATCCATCCGAGCCAAGGGTGAAATGCAGCGGCGTGGCGGAGTCGTCAAGCTCCAGAGCAACTGCAGCCCCTGCTTCTCCAACAAGCGGCATCATGGCCCGATCCTCCGGAGAGATGGTGCGGGCAACATCTCCACAGAGTAACAGCGCCCTTTTGATACGCCCGGCCGACATCAGGGAGGCGACATTCCAAAACCCATATACAAACCCAGAGCATCCCAACTCCATGTCAAAGGCGGCGGTGGATTTTGAAAGCCCCAGCCGATGCTGGAGGATGCATGCCGTTGCGGGAGCCAAGAAGTCGGCGGACTGTGAAACAAAACAGATTAAGCCGATGCTGGTTGGTTCCCAATTCAATGCCGGGAGCAAGCGTTTGGACGCGGCATAACACAGATCCGAAGTGCAGAGGCGCGGATCCACATGACGGGTTTCAACGCCCAGGGAATCCGCAATCTTGGCCACATCGTCATTGGGGAACTGTCTTGCCAAATCATCAATAGTTTCTACCATCTCTGGAACAGCCACAGCCACCCCGGCAATCCTGACACCGCTTAACTGAACGGATAGCATACTACTCCTGTTCCACGCATTTTGGGGCTTTTATTAGTACAGCCCGGATCATTTGTTTAACCCTGAAGTAGATTGACGAGATCCCTCACGCTTTTTGCGCGAGCGATCGCCATGGGTTCCAAAACCCGCTCAAAAACAGAATCGGCCAAGGCGATCAGGGAAATCGCCGCCAGAGAGTCCCATTGTGGTACCGTTTCCAAGAGGGTATCCGCCTTCAGGCTGCCCGCATCCACCTGCAACATATCTTCCAATTGCGCAATCAAGTCTTCTTGGGACATCGCTCGTTACTCCTTACTGGTGCGAATTCACAATGGTGAATACTTTGTTTGAGAGGGGTTGTCAATTCGCAATCACGCACAATCAAAGAACCAAAAATCGTTATTTCTCTTGCTTATTAACGTAAAACATGCGGTCAAGGTGCTGTCTAGGCAAAGGAACCATTACCTGTTTGGATATTCAATCGTCTCGCAAAAGGCGAGGGGACCGCAATTCAACAGCATTGAGGCCCAAGTCAATCCCACACCGAAGCCAGCAAAGCAGACGTTGATACTGTCACGGATAATACGCTCTTTCAAATTGCTGGCGATGGCCATGGGAATGGTTACACCACTGGAATTACCGAATTGCTCGACAACGTTGCTAAGCATCTTGGCGCGGGGAACCTTCATTTTATCTGCCAGCTTCTCGAGCATAAAACGGTTCGGTTGGTGAAACAGAAAATATTCAACTTCATCAAGGGTACTGCTCGCCGTCTTCATTAACTCACCAATCATCGGCGGCACCTCCACCTGGACAAAATTGAAAACGGCGGTCCCATTCATGCGTAGATTATCTTTTGACCGCAGATTGTTTTCACCGTCATTTTCAAGAACGGCTGTCTCTGGGCTGCACGGCAGTCGGAAACCACCGGCTGGTATGATCAAAACATCACTACGAGTTCCGTCCATCTTAAGATTAGCATGGATTGGTGCAGGAGCGTCGGTTCGTTCTAGAATGGCAATCGAAGCCGCATCCCCAACCAAGGGATAACTGTTACGATCTTTGACCGAGACTTTTCGACTGAGCACATCCGCATTGATTATAACAACCTTATTCACGGATGGCTGATCCAGGAGGAGGAACCCCTGGATCAGACCGACCAGGAAACCCGCGCAGCCCTGGTTAATGTCCATGCAGAAAATATCCTGTTTAAGGCCCAACCGCCCCTGAATCACATTGCTTGTTGGCGGCATGAAATAATCAGGAGATTGCGTGATCACAATCAGCCCATCAAAATCATCACGGGCCAGCAACCCGTTATTGAAAAGGTAATCCATACCAAAACAAGCAAGATCAGATACACAGACAGGTCCATCGACAATGCGGCGCTTGTCGTATCCCATAACCTCCTTGAGTTTGAGTGTCCGTGCCAATGGAAAATTGAAATTGATCATCTCATCAACGAAGTCGCGCTCATTAGCCGGCACAATGGCTAACAAACCACTGATCTTCCTATGACTGAAAATAAAATTCATGTGGTTACGCCATATTTTTCTAATAGTTCGCGAATAGCCTCGATACTATTAAAATTTTCGGGCAAAATATCCACCCCCTCAATGGAAATGGCAAAGGTTCCATCCAATGTCGCAACAAGGCTGACAATATCAAAAGAATCCAGAAGAGCATCCTCAATGAAATTCACCGATTCCTTAAAATCCGATTCAGGTCGAATATCACACAATATTTTTAAGATAATATCCATTTCATGTACCCCTTTCATTCACCGACCTGTTTGAAATAGATAAAATCTTTGAGCCCATCGGGCTTAAATCCAAATCGCTGATGGATTTTCATAACCGGCGCATTATCATCGTTAACCCATAGATAACCTTTTCGAATACCCAACTCATCCAAAACCGCATAAAGATTGATCAACAAATTGGCACCGTCGGACGCATCATTTTCTTTTGCACTGTACCACTGATAAAAATGGCATTGTTTTCCCATCACTTGGTACATGATTAACCCGGTGATGGTATTTTCCTTTTTTGCAACGATCACTTTCTTGTCTCGTATCAGATCAATCAACTCTGCTTGTTGCGGAAAATGTCCCGTATATCTATCCAACCCGATATTGAGAACATCGATGATCACCTGCCACTCCTTTTCATTGGCATAGTAAAGAGGCTCTACTCTCGGGAATTTTCGTAAACTATTATTGATCATTCGTGTAAGAACGGCATATTTTTTAAAGCCACCATCGTAAAATACTTTTTCAATATCTTCTGTTTGGACTTTAGAAAGAATATCGACAACAACAGGTGATACACGAACAGACCTTAATATATCAGAAAGATTCGATAAACTGACGGCATAATAGTATAAGCGATGGAAATCCGTATCACGATCCATAAAGACGATGGCTTCATCGTTCACTTCCGTCGGCAAGAACGCTTGATATATTTTCGGTTTGAAATAATTTGAGTAAATAGCACATCGAGCGTTCTTTTTAATGAATTTCATATGTGCTTCGATTTCGATCAACGCTTTATCATCGAATGCCATAACTAATTACCCTCCTAAAAAGCACCCCTGACCTATCTCGCGCTATACCCGCCGTCAAGGACCAGATTCGATCCTGTCATCCAGCGCGAAGAGTCAGACAGCAAGAATGCACAGGCATAGGCAACATCCTCGGGCTTTCCCAAGCCCAGCGGATGCATCTTCAAAATTGCTGCCTTCGCTTCATCGGAAATCCCTTCAAATATCTTATGTGCCATTTCCGTTTCAACGAGAGCGGGCGAGATGCTGTTCACTCTCACTTTTTTTGCCGCAAGCTCCAATGCCATAGCTCTGACTCCGGCAATAAGGGCACCTTTACTGCTGCAATAACCGACCTTGCCCATCTGTCCTAAAACCCCCATGATGGATGCAATAAATACAAAGCTTCCACCCTCATCATTCAGATACTTGGTTTTTGAAACAATCCGGGCGAGCTCAAAACCAGCAATACTATTGACTGCGTAAACATTTTGATAATGTTCCACCTTCATGCTTCTCAAGGGCAATGTCATTTCTACACCAGCGGAGTGGATGATGCCTGTAATTTTCCCAACTGTTTGTACTGCTTTTTGAATAATCGGCTCCAACTGGTCGCATTGGATCATATCAATCGAAAAATATAAATGGTTTGCTGTCTTCAGTGAGTTGCATACGGCAGATAATCGCTCCGTGTTCCTGGCCAGAAGAATAACATTGGCTCCCAGTTCACTGCAAATAATAGCACACTGCTTGCCGATCCCCTGAGATGCACCGGTGATGATAATATTTTTATCCTGCAAAGAAAACGGGTTCATGGTTATCATACAATATTACAGATTAAAATCCCTGTTCTTGTTTATTCATCAAAGTTGTCCATCCCGATTAGCGTCATTAAACTTTTCACAGTCGAAATATTTTTGAACTGCTCTCCTTTGATTTTTTTACCGAAATGCTCGTCAATAAGTGCAATAATAGAAAGGATGGCCAGGGAATCATAATTATCCAATGATTTTAGATCAGTGTCTTCCAATACCTCGCTATCATCTATTTCCAGACTTTCTTTCAGTATGTCAATAAATTCAGTTGTTTTCATTGGCTTACACTCATATTTATATCTTTACCACGGTTGCGCCCCAAGAATAACCGACACCAAATCCTACGAGTAACACAATATCGCCTTTTTTCACAATCCCTTGACACAAGCTTTCTTTCAACGCAATCGGAATGGTGGCAGAAACGGTATTGCCTGTATGTTCCATATTCATGAAGAATTTATTCTCGGGTATTTTCATTTTCTTCCGGAGATATGTCAACATGTATTTATTGGCCTGATGAAATATGACATAATGGATATCATTCAGAGACATCTTGTTTTTTCGCAATGTATTTTCGACAAGAAGAGGAATCTTCTCAATAGTGAAATTGAAGATCTCCGGACCATTCATATACAGATAATTATCCGACCGCATAAATTCTGTTCCACCCACAGCAGTCGATTCGTCATGATTATACTTATTTCGCAACCCCCCATTGGCAACAATCAGATTATCCTTTCCGTTGCCGTCGGTGCCAAATTCAAATTCATAAATATGCTCTTGATCAACTTTCGATACGACCGTAGCCGCCGCTCCATCGCCGAATATACTGCGATTGGCGAGATCTTGAGGATGCAAATGTTTGGAATAGGTTTCGGCTGTCAGCAATAACACATGAGATGCAATCCCGGCCCTTATAAGCCCTTTCGATAATGCCAAACCATAAATGAAGCCTGAGCAGCCCAAATTATAATCTAAGGCACCAACTGTATCGCTCAACATTAACCTGCTTTGAAGAAGACAGGCACTGGAGGGAAAAAAATAATCGGGGCTTTGTGTACATAAAAGGAGAAAATCAATTTTATTCTTATCATAACCTTTAAAAAGTTTTATTGCAGCCTCATATGCCAAATCTGATGCTGTCTCATTTTCCCCTGCAATATGGCGCTCCCGGATACCTACCTTTTTCTCGATACGGTTTGAATTCCATTCGGGGAATTTCCGCTCCAATTGATGATTATCCAGCACGGTTTCCGGAAGCCAGTATTCAATCATCTCTATTACACTGAACATTCCCGTTTCCCCTATGTAAGATATTGCTGAGTCAAAAGATTTCTATCGATTTTCCCGTTGGGATTGCGGGGCAACTCCTCCATACGATGGAAAGCTGTCGGTAGCATGTACTTTGGAAATATCTCCAGAAGTTTTTGACGGATCATCATAGAGGTGATGTCGCAATTCCGTGTTTCGTAAAAAAGAGTTATTTCTTTTTTCCCCTTGTTATAGATCACACAGGCATTGGCGATCCCCTCAATGGCAAGGACTTGGTGCTCGATTTCAGGTAATTCAATGCGATAGCCCATATGCTTGATTTGAAAATCTTTACGGCCGATGAACATGATCTCGCCAAATTCGTTTCGATAGACCAGATCGCCTGTGCGGTAAATCACTTCCGGGTATCTTGTATTGAGCGGGTTTTGTACAAATGCTGCGGCGGTTTTCTCAACGTCATTCCAATATCCCATTGCCAGGGAGCTTCCACGTACACACAGCTCACCCTGCGCTCCTTCCTTACATAGCTGATTCTCCTCATTCAGAATAAGGATATCACTATTGCGGCAAGGAAAACCGATCGGGAGTGGATCTTCATCTCTGAAGTCGCGTTCAAGCACAAAGTAGGTACAGTCCACCGTAATTTCAATTGGTCCATAAAGATTTACAAACATAGCGCCTGGTATGGCCTGCCGCCATTTATTGAGGTGTTTCATCGGGAACACTTCGCCGGCAAAGAAGATCGTTTTTAGATTGCTCAGGTCAAATGCCTCCAGTAAACCCTGATTGGAAATGTTGACCATGATCGACGGCACCCAAAAGATAAAACTAACCGCTTTCGTGATCAGGAACTCCATCAGTTTGGCCGGGAAGATTGCTATCTGGTCTGGAATTATTACTATCGTTGAACCCTTGGCGATACAGAGGTTGAGCTCCAAGGTATAGATGTCGAAATAGAAGGGTGAGAGGCTACCGATACGTTCGCTGCCATCAAAGGCGAAACGGTCGAAGACCCAGTCCATGAAGTCGATTGTGCTGCGATGATTCAGCACAACACCTTTAGGCGTGCCTGTGGATCCCGAGGTATTGATGATGCATAACGGATCGGTATCGATGATGCGATCAAGGCGCTTCGATATGTCTGTACTGTTAAATTCCAGTGAATCGTCATAAATATCTTCTATCAAGAAGATATTCTCATTCATAATTTCCATAGATTCAAGCTTTGTTGCCAGGTCACGGGAAGTAATGATTAAAACAGGCTTAATATTATCCAGTATGTTCTTGATACGTTGAGCCGGCGACTTGACATCAAGATTCATATAAGCATTACCGCTGTAGACAATGCCCAGATCAGCAAAGATTGTATTCGCAGATTTGGGAAGAAAAACGGCGATAGGCTGGTTGATTACGTCGGATCTACGGATAAGAAGCGTGGCGCAGCGTTTGGCAAGGCTCTCCATTTCAGCGAATGTATAGGATCGATCCGGGTCAATGACAGCAATTTTATCCCTGAAATACTTGTTACCACCACTTTCAAGATATTCCAGAATATTGATTTGCATATTCCATTCCCTTTTCACTTCGCAACTCTGCTGTCACATTCATTTGTCGAGATCAACGAGGCATCTCTTTTTGTGATGGTTGATTAAGGCATAAGCCGGGAGCACTTTGACGCAGCTTAAAGTTAGGCTTTATTTTCTTGAATACAAAGTTTCCGCCCTCTTGCACTGAAAATCATGAATTCCTTTAAGCCCAGTTTGCTTATCATGTACTTCATGATGCTGGCCAACACTCCGAAGCCATAGGTTATGCTTCTGGCAAAGTTTATGGAAGATGCTTCTTTAAAGTACCTCGTGGGACAACTCAGTTCCCCAATCCTGAACCCAAAATAGACGGACTGGACGAGCATCTCGCTATCAAATACGAAATCATCTGAGTTCTCGCCAAGCGGCAATGTCTCCAGCACCTCGCGAGTAAAGGCACGGAATCCTGTGTGGTACTCAGATAGCTTTACACCAAGAGCCATATTTTCAACTAAAGTCAGGCATCTGTTGGCGAAATATTTGTACAAAGGCATTCCGCCCTTCAGGGCGGTGCCTCCCAATATGCGCGATCCGAGCACCACATCATAATGTCCTGAAGCAATCATTGAAGCCATTGCTGTCACAAGCCGCGGAGAATACTGATAGTCGGGATGCACCATCACAACGATATCTGCGCCATGTCTGAGCGCTTCACGGTAACATGTTTTCTGGTTGCCTCCATACCCCTTATTCTCTAAATGAATTATCGTCCTTATGCCAATTGCCTGTGCTACGCTGGAAGTGTCGTCTCTTGAGGCGTCATCAACCAGGATTACCTCATCAACGTAGTCGTGTGGGAGTTCAGAATAGGTTTGCTGAAGGGTCATTCCCGCATTAAATGCCGGCATCACAACAATCAGCTTCTTGCTGAGAATCATATAATGCCCTTATTTTAAAGAGCAATTTTGTGAAATAAATGTAAACAATAGGGAATATTCCAGCCGCTTTTCCTGGTAAAAACGCATTGCTCTTTCTTTAAGTTTATTTGCGATCAAGACCGTCATGATTCTCTCGCGTCCGTTGTTTCCGCTACAAACGCTACCGGCCATCTTCGGTTATTTTCGATCAGGTATCCGAGATAATGGCCAATGATGCCGATGGCAATAAGCTGGACACCGCCTAATAGACTGATCGCCATAAAAGTTGAAAGATAGCCCGGAACATCGAATGGCTTTATCAGCCACTTGATAATCGTATAAAAGGTGAGGATAAAGGAAAATAAGGATGTGATCACACCGAAGATCGTTGCCAGCCGAAGGGGGATGTGAGAAAACATGAGGATCCCGGTAAACGCGAGCTTGAAATATTTTGACAGGGTATAGCCGGATTCTCCCTGAAATCGTGCGTCCCTGTCATACTCCAAACCGATCTGCTTGAATCCTGCCCAGGCCCGGGTGCCCCGTAAAAAAGGGTTGGCCTCGGGCATCTGAAGCATGGCGTTCACAACGCACCGCCGCATGGCACAGAAATCTCCCGAATCTTCCGGTATATAAATATCGGAAACGGCATTGATGATCCGGTAGAAGGATGAAAAGAGAGCCCGCTTGAGGATATGCTCTTTCCTTTTTCTCCTGACGCCATAGACTACGTCTGCCCCTTGATACAAACATTCGAAGAAACGGGGAAGGACTTCCGGTGGATCCTGCAGATCATCGTCGATGATGGCAATGATTTCTCCCGTACTTTTATTTAGTCCTACCGTTACCGCAGCTTGATGCCCGAAATTCCTGGAGAGACGAACCCCTCGGATAAACGGGTAAATTGACGAGAGTCGCTTGATTTCGGCGAAGGACTCATCCTGGCTGCCATCATCCACCAGAATAAGCTCAAAGTGAATTCCTGCGCCATTCATAACCCCAGCAACCCTCGTCACCAGTGTTTCGAGGGATGCTCTGGATTGGTAAACAGGAACGATAATACTATGCAATGATTCTTTCATAGGCGCCACCCAATCCGACACGAGATTAATTCATAACTTTTTGTGATAGTAAAGACTTAAAAAACAGCACCATTGATATCATAATTGATGGTTAACAGTGAGTGTTCGCTTTAAATGATCGCAAACAAGATGCATACCGGCCACGATATCAGTCTGTGGTTTCCAGCCTGTTTCAAGCCTAAGTCGAGAACTATCGAGGACATTAACAGGAACGTCAAATACTCTTGATGTTATATACTTTACGACCACAGGTATCTTCAACTCATCTCGAATAATCGCAATTATATCATTCAAAGAATACCCTATGCCACTGGAGACATTAAAAATTCTACCGCTGCCCCGATGCTTGATTAGACTAACAATGGCCTGCACCAGGTCGGCGATATAAAGATAATCCCGCCTTGCGGACCCATCCCCCCAAATCTCTATAGGTTGCCCTTTCAAGCAACGCTCCAGGAATACACCGATAACCCCCTGACCGATATGGCGGCGCTGTCCTTCCCCGTATACATTCGCCGGCCTACAAATTCTATACTCAATCCCCTGAATGTTCGCATACAGGGCAATATATTTTTCAATGGCCAACTTGGTAATTCCATATGAACTTATGGGGTCAGTCGGATGGTCTTCAGCGATCGGGTTTTGTTGAGGAACACCGTACACCGTGCCACCGGAGGAAACATATATTATTCTACTAAGTTTGTTATTTTTTATGCGGGATAGCCAGGCTGCATGAGATACGACATTGGACTGGACATCATAAGCGGGGTCATTCATTGATGCTCCGGGCACTGTGGTGTGAATTAGATCTATAGCAACATCAATATCTCGAAGTGACCGCAATATGTCGTCTGGTCTTTCGGCATCTCCCTCTTCTATTTCTATTTTGTCTGCGAAATCTGCGATCAAATTGCGTGAACCATATAGCTTGTCGAAGATACGTACCTGATAGCCTTCATCTAGCAACAAACGACTGAGGTTGCTGCCGATGAAACCCAGTCCTCCCATCACAAGAATCCGTAACCCGTTATTTGCACTTAAATTATTATCCATCATTTCATGACCAAGTCTGCCCTCCCCTATCTCGTGATTCTATATACAGCGGCAGAATCGTGAATAGCTTTGAACTCTTTAATGAGCCCAAACTTAAATTTATCTTCTATTATTTTTCTCTCAAAATTATTTAATGCTATAAAATATTTGTCTCCACCTTGCGCCGATAACTTCAATTCTGATGAGGGATATAAATGGATATCCTCTCGGTTCAATACCTTCAGCATTACCAAGGTATCTTCTATGTTCATTATCTTGGTGCGTAATGCTCGATCTCGAAGAGACAAGAAACGTCTATCGAAAAGTGTTGTACTCAGGCTTTCTTCGGATAACTCATAAACAACAGCATCCCGAGGGATCTTCTGTTGTAGATAATCCATTAGCTGTTTGAAGTTGCGATTGGAATCAGCACCAATTTTAATTACTTCAATTACCTCAAATTTTTTTTGTATGAAATTGCTTCTGCTTCCAATCCCTATTATAACGAAGCAACCGATCAGTACACCACTGACGACAAGCATTAATCCTCGACGAGAAATCTTTTTCTTGATAGTTAACAATATTGTCATATAGGGAGCCATAATTGTTGTAACAATTGTACCTAGGGCAAGTGATAATGGAAAGCCTGCCTCTAATAAATAACCATTGTGGTAGTAACTCGCCGACAAAAAAGCGAGCAACGATACCCCCGCCCATCCCAATGGCAATCGTAATTTTTCATCGAAAATAAATAGATATATGATACTGAATGCCAACCAGTAAATAGCAATGTTCTTGAACAGTAATAACAATAAAACCATGATAATTGCAAAGATAGACCATACCCATTTATTTAAATATTTAAAAGTGAATTTGTCTCTTTCGATGGCGGCCACATGGTGTATGAAACCAAATGTAAAACAGGACACCATTATTATACCAACGATGCCACTCGTAAGAATTGTGCCATAATATAAAAATCGCTCATCAAGAAAAGTCAACATTTTGGGTATATCCGGAAATACGGAAAATACAGTGCTGTTATGAATAATTGGAGATAATGTCATTAAATAAAAGCAAACCGCTAATACTATGACAATTATGCCATACTTAATGGACAAAATATTTTGCTTTGCAGTCTGAGCCAATGTCGTTATAACGAAAATTGTTGTGAGAATTAGAGGGGTCGTCTGTCGTGCCATGGCGGGCACTAAAAATACTATTACGCCAAATAAGTACACCCACTTCTCTTTTCTTAAGAATGATAAAAAGCAATAAATCATTCCTAATTGATAGAAAAAACCGACTTCCGTGGTGAGGTGAAATAAATTGTACATCATGTTCTGAAAGGTAACAAATAGGAATAAACAACTAAGGAATGCTACCCCTGTTCCGGATATATTCTCAGCAATTTTAAATAAAAAATATACGGCAATCATAAAAAGGATGCCACCAACAAGGAAATATGGAGCTGGATTCGCACCAAAGAGAAGCCATAATAATTTCACATATAGATATGTACATGGTCGCCAATATGCGCCCATACCCGGATATTTATAAAACTCATTAACATTTGAATCGCCGGAAAATGCTAAATAAAAATGTTTTGTAAATTCTTTCGCCCATAAAAGTATCGCCGCATCATCATGACGGAAATAAAATAATGATCCTAATATTGGGACGCTTATAAAAGGCAATAGTGCCAAGAATACCCACAACCAGCGCATTCGATTTTCACGTTGTATTCCATCGGACTGAAGCATAAAATTCCTTTCAGTTGGATTTATTATTTTAAGCTAAGCAATTATACGGCTCCGCCCTCTCGATTACATGAATCGGCAAGCGGTGAATTTTTTTAGGAAGAGTACGAGGTAGACTATTGAATGTCAAGGAGATTTTGGCGATCCAATATTCCTTGACATACAAGACCGTGAGCCCTATGCTTCCTTGCCAATAAGAAGTTCTTAACAGGTGAAGTTTATGTGCGGTATTTGTGGAAAAATATACTTTGAGCCGT
>Ga0082335_1002649_pt1 | contig 32608 bp, 32 predicted proteins | sample Subgrocontami58m_FD_72375 | JGI IMG/M metagenome (GOLD analysis project Ga0082335, IMG submission 72375) | Subsurface groundwater microbial communities from S. Glens Falls, New York, USA - GMW37 contaminated, 5.8 m (SPADES assembly) (version 2) ... | reverse complement strand
CAGTCGTATTGAGACCAGGCTTTGCACTGGTTTATAATGGAATTTGAAGCGTCGTTTTTGTTTTGCACTTGGTTTTTTGTATCAGTTTAGTTTTTTGAGAATTCGTACCAATGCTTCTTCTGAAACTCCGCTTGGAAGCCAGTATCGAAACACACCCCCGGCCCCTCTTGGTAGAGGGGAGGTTTGAAGTCCCCTCTAAAAAGAGGGGATTTAGGGGTGTGTATACGGTGTTTCAAAAAGCTAAAGTGTTACGGTTTTTTTAATTGTTATCCTATTTGGATATGGATTTTATCAGAAATCGCGTTTTTACTTACGAATGACCCCGACGACCTTATCTATAATTTCAGTGAGTTTTTCTATTTTAAGACTACCAACCCGATACAAAATAATATGACTGTCTACGGTAAATATGCGATTGGGCCTTAAATTGCTCGACTGTTTTAGGCTTCCTTTTGCAAAGTCCTTGTCGTCAAGTGAAAGTGCATAATTGTCTTTGATTGTCTGGCTTGTAATCTGGCAGGGGATGACATCGTCGCCTTCTAATGCCGTAATAACTAAAGCAGGCCGTTTTTTAGCCTGGGTCAAATCGGAGAAGGGAAATGAGACAACGACAACATCCCCTTTTACAAATTTTGCCACGCCTCGTCCTCCTCCGGTTTTAACCAATCTTTTTCAAGCGAAGATTCGCTCGCGATAGCAGTGTCAAGTCTTTCCTTAAGTGTCTTTGTCTTTAAAAAATGAATAAAATCTAATACCCCGTCCAGTAAAGGCTCTGGAACATGTTCAATCTCCGTCATGACTAATTCTTTTTTACGCATGTTTTCACCCCATTCCTGCACTATCTCTTGATTCCCAATCTCTCACTGCTTAGTTTTTTGAAAAATTCCCACAATAACGCCGTTTACCGTACCGTGTAGGGGCAGGTTTGAAACCTGCCCATTAATAAATACCATTCGTGCAGGGTTTTTCAAAAAACTAAACTGTTACAAATATTGAAGCCGGAGCTTCCTGCACAAACACATTCCCAGGCTCGAGCCTGGGAACGAGAAAAACGAGAGAAGCGCCTGGGAACGAGAGAATTTCAGCAAAAAAACGTAGCGCCGATCCCTTCCCCGGTCGGTGTCGGGGACAAGCGTGGCCGGCTAAGGGCGGGGGATAAACCACCCGCTCTACGCATTCCGATTTATTCGGGTCAGGTTATCTGTTAAAATACTGAGCAGATGCCGTGGAAGGTAGTTTACCCTTTTAGCAGGCCATTTCAAACAAAAAAACCATGCAAAACAGAATGTCCCGTATCTTGTTGTTCCTGTGCATTGCAGCCATCGGCTGTTATGCGACTATTGCGCAGGTGATGTTAATCCGTGAATCCCTGAATATCTTCTATGGCAACGAACTGTGCCTGGGCATCGTCTTTGGCGCATGGTTCCTTGGCATAGCGACCGGCGCCTTTGCCGGAGCCAGGGCCGGGCATGCCTTTAAACACGTATTCACGGTTTTTGTGATTACGCTCATGGCGATGTGTTTCGTGTTGCCGGTACAAATTATTTGCATGCGTGGTGTGCGCGGCCTGTTAAGCGTGGGAACCGGTGAATACATCTCTATCCTCCCTCTCCTTCTTACGTCCATCGGACTCATCCTCCCTTTCAGTTTCATTATGGGTTTTATCTTTCCGTTCTCATCAAAGGTTGTGTGGGATGTTACCGCAACGCGGCGTAGCCGTAACCAAAAAACAATTGCGGATTTCAGGGTGCAGAATGCGGATTTATTGCCCGACTCCATACCAGAAATCCGCAATCAGGAACATGTGGTGAGCAAAGTCGTACCATCCGCAATCCGCAATAAGAGTAACAATGACCCTGCGGTAAACATTGGGTCCGTTTACATAGTCGAATCCATAGGCAGCCTTTTTGGCGGGGTTGTATTTTCATTTTTCCTCGTATCGAGATTTCATCCGTTTAAAATCATCACCCTGCTGAATGGAGGTTTGCTTGTCCTTTTGACCGGTCTCGTTTTTATTTTTTCCAGAAATAGTAAAACCTGCTCCCGCGAAAAAGGACAGGGAAAAGGCTCGGAAGGTGTTTTGTGCCTTATTTCCGCAGGCTTGGCGCTGGTTGTGATTGCGCTGTGGTTTTCACCAATTCCCGACCGGCTCGAGGTATCATCAGCAAAGATGCGGTGGAAGACACTGAATCCGCACACCGAACTGATGGCCTCGGCAGACTCAAAATACCAGCATATAGAGATAGGCAGACAGGCCGGACAATACAGCGTCTATCTCAACGGACAATACGCCTCCGCATTTCCCAATGAATACGAATACGCCCAGATTGCCCACCTTGCGATGACCCAGCATCCATCGCCCCGACACGTCCTGCTGATCGGTTCCGGATTGGGCGGCCTCATTTCTGAAATGCTTCTGCATCCCATTGAAACGCTGGATTACGTGGAACTGGACAAGGGACTCCTCCAAATTTCCGGCAAATATGTATCTCCCTCAGATAAACAGGCGCTATCCGACGGACGGGTAACGATAGTTCACCAGGATGGCCGTTACTATGTAAAAAACACGCCCAAAAGACAACACTACGACGTCATTCTGGTAAATACGCCTGACCCCTCAACGGCATTTCTCAACCGTTTCTATACCCTGGAATTTTTCCAGGAAACCCGGAGAGTTTTAAAGCCCGAAGGTGTTTTGATCGCTTCCGTTAGTTCGGCAGTTACCTATATCGGGAAGGAAGTCGGGAGTTACACCGGTTCTCTCTATCGCACCCTCCACGAGGCATTCCGCCACGTACTGGTAACGCCCGGTCAAACCAACTTCTACTTTGCCTGCAACACAGACGGAGTTGTCACTACGGGTGTAGAAACACTCATGGAACGATACCGAAAATCCCAGGTAAAATCGGATTACTTTACCGAACACCTCTTTTATACCCTGCTTCAGCCGGAGCAGGTTGCATTTATCGAAAAACAATTACGCGGGAGGAAAGACCTGCTTATCAACACCGATGCAAGGCCGGTCGCCTATTTTCTCAATCTCGTGTTGTGGGATTCCCTTACCGGCGGGCGTCTGCACGGGCTATTTCACGGACTGAAAGGAGTTGGGGTGCAATCGTTTCTCATCCCCATTTTGATTGCGCTTGCAGGGAGGATACTCTACGTAGTGATAAGACAGGCGAAACACGGGCGGGGGCGCAACGGGTATCCCGAAAAATTCAATCTTTTCAATGCCGGGCAGCTCAGGACAAACTGCCTCATCGCCATCGCCACAACGGGATTTAGCGGCATTGCCCTGGAAATTGTGCTGCTCTACGCCTTCCAGAACATTTACGGTTACATCTACGAAAGGATGGGCGTCATCATTGCCGTCTTTATGGTGGGACTTGCATCCGGGGGGTATCTTATGAATCACATCATTGAAAAAACCCGAAGTCCGAAATCCGAAATCCGAAATCACAGTTCGTTGTCCGCAGCCGTTTTCTCACGACGCTGGATAAAGCTGTTGATAGCCTTTGAAGGGACCATAGGCCTCTACGCCCTTATTGTGCCGTTTCTCATTCACGCGGTATCTTTTTATTCAGTTGCCGCGGAGGTTGGATTGACCTGTTTCATTGGTATTGCAGGGGTATTGACAGGGCTGGAATTCCCCCTGGTCAATAAGATATTCATGGGAGGCAGCGGAGATATGGCCACATCAGCAGGGATGACGTACAGCGCCGATCACATCGGCGCCATTTTGGGCGCGATACTGACCGGGGTGCTCTTTATACCGCTTCTTGGCGTTTTTGGCACGTGTTTGACCCTTACCGTACTCAATATATCGAGTTTAGTTCTGATAGTTTTTTCAATATTTTTGCATAAAAGAATGCGAGGAAGGAATGAACAATAACACGTCAAAGCCAGTTTCAATAAAAATAGGGAAGGAACTCAACATCTGTCCCCAATGCGGGTATGACGATGGTTTTCACACGTCATTTGTGCGGATAACAAAGGGCGCCTGCAAAATCATCCTTATCTGTCCAAGTTGCCACGCCAGATACGACCCTGACTGGAAAGCGGAGATACATGGTTCACCGCAGAGGGCGCGGAGAACTCGGAGGAAATATCAGTAGGTTGGGTGAAGCAAAGCTCTATGGGGTTGTCCAAAAAGATTTTTTTGATGGGTGCGCTGTCGCTTCACCCATCCTACCCGGCTTATTGTTGCATAATCTTTAATATTGGCAAGGCATAACGCTCAGCATAACCGGCGGCAATTGAGCGCAGCGGAATTGCCAGTCCGTGTTAATGCGGTTGTTAGATGCTCTCTTCAAAATAATCACTATCAACCTTTTTGACTGGATACAATGAAACCGTGGATACGCCAACATCATGCTCAATCATCAAACCGGTAAGTTGCTCACCGTCAATTAAAACGATCTTACTGCCGATCTGAGAGACATAACTCCGAGCATCATCAGTAAACCTGGAAGTAGTAATAAAGATGCCCTTGTTTGCCCTTTGAGCCTGAAGAGCGCCAGCAAACTGCATGACATCTGGACGTCCTACAGGATTGTTATCCCAACGCTTCGCCTGAACGTAAACAACATCAAGGCCAAGTTTATCCTCTTTTATGATTCCATCGATGCCTCCATCACCGCTCCTACCTATGGCCTTGCCAGCATCAGCACGCGAACCGCCGTAACCCATTTTAACAAGCAGTTCTACAACGACTCGTTCAAAAAAGGCCGGTGAGATTTTCTTTAGCTTGCCAAGTAATTCATCAGCTAATTCGTCACGGAGATTTTCATACGCAGATTCTAATGCCTCTGATGGAGTCGCTGTTGAAACATCAGATGTCCCCTTAGTCTCGACAACCTTATCGCCGCTTCTTGTTCCCTTGAGTTGTTGAAATTCAAGAAACTCAGGATATTGCTTGAGAAGTTTTACGTTGACGATCTTGGGCTGCTTTTTAAGAAGATCTCTTCCTCGGTCGGTGATTTGGTAAAATCCTCTGCGTGTTGCTTCGAGCAATCCAGCCTTTTTCATGTACGTCGATGCCCAACCGACTCGATTAAAGAACGTTGATTGAATACCGCTTGGGAGCATTTCCTTTAGGTCTTCATCGGTAAGGCCTAATTCCTTTGCCAGAGCTTCCACAGCCTCATTGGTTGATGTTTCCCCTCCTTTTCTCACCGCAAACTGAAGAAGCGGCAGCATCAAGCTCTGATAATCTGGAACGGCCATTTATTTATCTCCTTTGTGCTTCTAACATTAAGTGGATTGATCCGCATATTATGCGGAACACAGGTTTATTGTCCATAGAACATGCCTTTGATATGGCAAATACTATCGTGATAATTTCTTCAGTGGATTTTGCTCCGCCTTAATCCACCCTACTTGACGGGAAGGAGGTGCCATGCCCTACTTGGCTATTCCAAGCGAAATCAACGTTTAATGGCTGCTTTGTATATGTCCTCGATCACTTTAATCACTGAATCGTCGGAATTCGATTGGAGCAGGATCACCTCACCTGCCACATGAACGCGATAGAATCGAACAGCGCCAGGATCTTTAATCCCTTGTTCCAATGAGATTGAGTGAAATTTTCCCCCATCTGAAGGTATGGCATATTCCACCTCAATTTTCGAGATGTGGTCAACATTGATAAGTATTTCCTTGTTCTCATTAGGCCGCAATACGCGGATGAACATCTCTCCTCCTCCAGTCTGCAAGTGAAGTCACGCCAGCCGCATCCAAACCACACCCGCCTGTTAGTGAATTGGTGGTAATCGTTCGCCCGACCCTTCGACAGGCGCAGGATGCAACGCCGTGCATGGTGGTCGTTCGACTGAACTCACGCTAAAGGCTTGTCGAACCATCACGATGAAGTTTACCCTACTTGACTGGATTTATCTTATTGCCTAACAATGATTATACAGTCTGTATAAAACGGCAAACACAGAATTTTAGAAGTTGTCGTTTCTTCTTGTCACGTATTATAACTTATTTCGACCCAAGCATTTTTATTATATGCTTGGCTAAATATTCTTTAATTTCATTGTGTCTGGGCACTGGTTGTGATGTTTTTGTTTTAGGGTTTTGGTACCAATCGTGCTTTCCACCATGTCGGATTAAAATACACCCCATCTTTTCAATATGCTTTATTAAATCTCTTCTTTTCATGCAAGTTCAAGTTCAGCAACCTTACGTACGCATGGAACGCTACCACTTGTCAATTCTTTATAAATATCTTTTAAATTTTCTTTTAATTCTTCAAGTGATTCTCCCTGCGTCCGGTAGTCTGGATATTCTTCAAGATACCCTAGCCACATATTATCATCTTGCCAATATACATATTTTTTTCTTTTCATTGTACTTCTCCCATATTTTATCAAAACAACTTGACTAAACTGCTTTGCGCAAGATTGCGACCTTAATATATAAGGTTGGGTTGAGGAACGAAACCCAACCTGTAAGAATAATCGCCCAGAATGCCCAAGCCTCCTTTTCTTTCCCAGATAATTTGTGTGTTTTTAAGCGTTTATCAAAGGGGTTTTTTCGAAAGATAGATTCTTTTACCTGTGCCTTTTCTTGAATTTCTTTGTGTAATTTCTTGTAGTTTTTTATGAAGCGTGGCGTAACATTAATTTCCATACGGTCAGTCCATATCCACTAGTGAACGAATTCTTTTACATTTTCCCTTGCGATATGCGTGTAATCCCTCTTTTACCAAAGAATCAATCTCTTCAGCCTCTTTACCTTCTAAGTAATACGTGGGTACTGCCTTTGCGCATAATTTTTGATATTCACGAAGGGACAGAATAACAACTCCACCCTCTTTGTTAACGATACTTTGCGAAATAGAAATTTCCTTTTAGTTTTAAAATCTATTGTTTATCAAATATTTCTCTCTATATTCCATGCTGGTTCAATCTTGCCGATTGAACCAGCATGTGGGGGCAGGTTTCAAACCTGCCCCCACAGCCTTTTCCCTTGTGATATTTGCTTAAACCTTCTTTTACCACTTTTTCTTCTTAAAATAATACACCATAGCAGCGCCTACGCCGGCCATTACAAGCATAACCATCGGATACCCCCAGCGCCAGGAAAGCTCCGGTATGTACTTAAAATTCATTCCGTAAATGCCGGTAATTAAGGTCAGGGGCATAAATATGGTGGCAATCAAGGTGAGCACCTTTATAACGTTATTCAACTTGTTATTGATGTTCGAAAGATAGATTTCGAGCATTTCCGTAGCCATTTCCCGAAATGTTTCCAGGGTATCAATGATGTGGATTGTGTGGTCGTAAACATCCTTGAGGTAAATCCTGGTGGACTCCTTGATCAGCAAAGACTCCCCTCTCTCCAGCCTGCTGATTACCTCCCGCAGCGGCCATACCGACCTGCGTAATAAGATCAAATTCCTTTTCAGGTTATAGATGGTGTGCGCCATCTGAGGACTTGGATTGCTGACTAATTCATACTCCAACGATTCTATTTTTTCTCCCAGCGTTTCCATGATTGTGAAATAGTTGTCAACGATTGCATCGAGCAGGCAATATGCAAGATAATCAGCCCCCATCTTTCTCATACGTCCCTTGTTGGTTCTGATGCGCTCCCTGATTGCATGAAAAATATCAAACGCCTTTTCCTGGAATGAAATGACGTAGTTCGTCCCCAGGATTAAGCTGACCTGGTCAGTAACGATTTCTCCGTCATTGCCTTGAAATTGCAGCATTTTCAGCACAATATAATGATATTCCTCAAAATCCTCAATCTTGGGACGCTGATCGGTGTTCAGAATGTCCTCCACAATGAGTGGATGCAGCCCGAAACTTTCTCCGAGTTTTCCCAGTATCTCACCCTGGTGGATTCCGTCAATGTTTATCCACGCTACCGTAGGCCGGTTTTTATCCTTGAAGGGGAAACATTCTTCTATCGTCTTTACCTCTTGTTCGCGAAGGTGTGTTTCATCGTACTCCACGATGGTTATCTTTACCTCTTCGGTCTTTTTTTCTCCAATGTGGATAAGCGCACCCGGCGGGAGTCCTGCTTTTTTTGACCTTTTTTTGGAATATTTTGCCATATTGAGTGTCCTCTAAATGTCTTATTAATAGCATTAACCCGGAATAAAATCAAATACCAAAGGTATTATTCTGCCCCTGGTGTTTTAATTCAATTGTATAGGAATTTCAAAGTTGTGTTGTAGAACGAAGCGATTGCTTCGTTCGAGCGAAGTGGCGCTTCGCTCTACATCAACGAAAAAGTTGCCGAAGGCCAAATTTACATGCTTGAATGCTCAAAGTAACAGGCAATTTACACCGTGTTTCTACAAATGTGTTTCGGATTCCGTGCTTCGGATTTTGTCTTTTCCGACTCGGTTCGGGTTATGGGGATTTGACGACTTGCTTTTGTGTCCACCACCGTGCATTCCTTCAAACACCTCGTTATCTTGATTTTCGGTTGTTTTCCTGCCTCTTTTTGTGGTATATTCTTCATCAAAAATGGATTATTAGGGAAACTTTATTTGAAGGTTTTTTATGGAAATCAGGAAATTTAAAAAGATTCTCGTTGCTAACCGCAGTGAAATAGCGATACGCGTCTGCCGCGCGGCGCATGAACTGGGCATTAATACCGTGGCAATTTATTCCCACGAAGACCGCTTTGCGCTTCACCGATTTAAAGCGGATGAGGCGTATCAGATCGGTAAAGGCAACGAACCGGTTAAGGCGTATCTGGATATTGACGGCATCATTCAACTGGCCAAAGAGAAGGGGGTTGACGCCATACATCCCGGTTACGGGTTTCTCTCGGAGAATGCCAGATTTGCCCGCGCTTGCGGGCAGGCGGGCATAACCTTTGTCGGCCCACGTCCGGAAACCCTCCAGATGCTTGGCGATAAAATCTCTGCCAGAAAGATTGCCGGCGAGTCGCAGGTGCCGATACTTTTCGGTTCGGATCACCCCGTGAAGGGCCTGGACGAAGCGCGTGAGATTTGCGGTAAACTGGGATATCCGGTCATCATCAAGGCCGCCCACGGCGGCGGCGGACGCGGCATGCGGGTGGTTCGCAGCGAGCTGGAACTGGGACATCGTCTGAACGAGGCGCAGCGGGAATCTCTGACGGCGTTTGGTTCTGACGAGTGTTTTCTGGAAAAATACATCGAAAAGGCGCGCCACATTGAGGTGCAGATTCTCGGCGACAAGCACCATAACATTGTACACCTGTTTGAACGCGACTGCTCCCTCCAAAGACGTCACCAGAAGGTCGTTGAGATTGCCCCGGCGCAGAATCTTGAAAGAAGCATCAGACAGCGCATCTGTGACGCAGCCGTAAAAATCTGCAAATCCGTGGACTACGATAACGCCGGTACGGTTGAATTTCTCCTCGATACGGAAACCAATAAATATTATTTCATTGAAATCAACCCCAGAATCCAGGTTGAGCACACCGTCACCGAGACGATTACGGGGTTTGATCTGGTGAAGCGGCAGATACTCATCAGCGAGGGATTCCCCCTGCATTCGCCGGAAATCCGCATACCGAACCAGGAGGCAATTCAGATCAACAGCATTGCCTTCCAGTGCCGGATTACCACCGAAGACCCCACCAACAAGTTTATTCCTGACTACGGACGCATCCAGCATTACCGTTCCGCGGGCGGCATGGGTATCCGCCTTGACGCAGGTACTGCATTTTCTGGCGCGCTCGTTACTCCGTACTACGATTCCATGCTCGTGAAGGTCACGGCGTTCGGAACCTGCTTTGAAGAAACGGCGCGCCGTATGGACAGGGCGTTGCACGAGTTTCGTATCCGGGGCGTGAAAACCAATATCCCGTTCCTCATTAATCTGATCAACCACAAAGATTTTCTGAAAGGGAAATGCACCACGCGTTTTATTGACGAAAATCAGAGTCTCTATCAATTTCCACGCCGCAGGGATCGCGCCACCTGCATCGTACGCTATATGGGAGACGTCCTGGTGAACGGGCACCCGCTTATTAAGGAAATACCAAAGCCCCTCTGCCGCCGCAAAGCGCCCGTTCCGGCCATTGACCGTAAAATTCCAAGACCCAAAGGCACCCGCGACCTTCTCCTGGAGATGGGGCCTGATAAATTCGCGCAGCACATCATCAGGGAAAAAAGGCTGCTGCTGACGGACACGACTTTTCGCGACGCCCACCAGTCTTTGCTGGCCACCCGCATGAGAACGGTAGATATGCTGAACATAGCCGAGTCCTACTCCAGAAACCATGCCGATTTCTTTTCGCTTGAAATGTGGGGCGGCGCAACCTTCGATACCGCCATGAGATTTCTCACGGAGTGTCCGTGGGAACGCCTGCGCTCCATGCGAAAACTGGCGCCCAACATCCTTTTTCAGATGCTGCTCCGCGCATCTAACGGCGTGGGTTATACCAACTACCCGGACAACGTTGTCAAGGCGTTCATAAAACAGGCGGCGGAAAGCGGCATTGACGTGTTCCGTGTGTTTGACTCACTGAACTGGGTTACCAATATGAAAATTGCGATGGACGCCGTCCTGGAAACCAATGTCCTGTGTGAAGCTGCCATTTGTTACACGGGGGACATCCTGGACCCGAAACGCTCCAAGTATACCCTAGACTATTACGTAAAAATGGCAAAGGAACTGGAAGGCCACGGGGCGCATATCCTGGCGATTAAAGACATGGCCGGCCTGTTGAAGCCCTACGCCGCGTATAATCTGGTGAAAGCCTTGAAGTCTGAATTAAAAATTCCCATACACCTCCACAGTCATGACACGTCGGGCGGCCAGATTGCCACCCTCATCAAGGCTGCGGAAGCCGGCGTGGACATTGTGGACGCCGCGCTTGGTCCCCTTTCCGGCCTGACGTCACAGCCCAATCTCAACACCCTGGTGGAAATGCTGCGTTTCCATGAGCGCGATACGGGCATGGACTTCCGGGCGCTGGGGGTGCTTTCGGATTATTGGGAAGTGGTCAGGGAATACTATGCGCCGTTTGAATCCATTCAAAAATCAAGCACCGCCGAGGTGTACCACCATGAAATCCCCGGCGGACAGTTTACCAACCTTTTTCAACAGGCGCATTCAATGGGACTGGCGCACAGGTGGCATGAAATCACGGACGTCTATGCGGACGTTAATCATCTTTTCGGAGACATTGTGAAAGTCACTCCGTCTTCGAAGGTTGTCGGAGACATGACCCTGTTTCTGGTGACAAATAACCTCAATGCGCGGGACGTATTAACCGGCGGCAGGGACGTCTCCTTCCCCAACTCCGTCGTGGAATTTTTTGAAGGCCGTATCGGCCAGCCGACCGGAGGGTTCCCCAAAGACGTGCAGGCCAGAATACTGCGCGGGGCGTCTGCCTCCACGGAAAGGCCTGGCGCCAATCTGCCACCGGTAGACCTTGAAAAGGCCAAATCAAAGGTTGAAGAACGCATCTCCAGACCGATCACCAACGAAGAACTCATGTCCTACCTGATGTATCCGGACGTCTTCATTCAGTACGCCGAACACCGGAAGAAATATGACGACGTCTCCGTCATTCCCACGGATGTATTCTTCTACGGTCTGCCCATGAACGCAGAGGTTGCCATTGACATTGAAGAAGGAAAGACCCTGATTTTCAAGCTGGTAGCCATAAGCCCGGTAAATGCGGAGGGAAACTGCGTCGTCTTCTTTGAGATGAACGGGCAGCCGCGCGAGGTCGTGGTTGCAAACCGCAAGGTGGCCGCTTCTGTAATCAAACGCCCTCAGGCGGAAGAAGAAAACGTCAAACACGTAGGCGCGCCCATGCCGGGAATTATCGTGAACGTGAAGGTGGCGGCGGGTGATAAGGTTGCGAAAAACGATCCGCTGCTGATTATGGAGGCCATGAAGATGGAAGCGACCATTTACGCCGAACACGACGGCGAGATTGCCCAGGTGCTGGTCAAGGCAAAGGAATGTGTTGAGACGAAAGACCTCCTGATCGTCTACAAGTAATGACTGATATAAACGACAAGCTAAAAACCGCGTGGATCAGGCAATTGCACGAAGACTGGAAGGCGGCGAATTTCCTCTACTTTAACGATTCTCTGCGCCCCCCAAACTATGAACTGGCGTATTCGGGGGTGTCGCTGGGGAGCTGGAAAGGCGGTTGTCACAGGCGTCTCTCCATCAGTATTGCATTGATCAATACGTATGCCTGGGAATGCGTGCAAGAGGTTCTTTGTCATGAAATGGTGCACCAGTACGTGGAGGAGGTTTTAGGTGTCCGCGAAGAGCTTCCGCACGGAGAGGCATTCAAGAGGGTTTGCCGGGAAAAGGGCATTGATCCAACGGCTACGGGCGACCTTTATGCCTGGATGGAAAAGCGCAAAAACAGATTCACCGTGAATTCGGAAAACCACCAGATACTGGACAAGGTGCATAAACTGCTGGCGTTGGCCCAAAGCCCCAACGAACACGAGGCGCAAACCGCCATGTCCAAGGCTCATGAGTTGCTATTAAGACATAACCTGTCGCTCCTGGATACTCAAACGAAATGGAACTACGTTTATAAACACGTCGGTGAAATAGGGCGGAGAGACCCCGCAAAGTCCACAATCAGTGCGATACTGTGCAAATATTTTTTTGTAGAGGCGATATGGACGTTCGGGTATGACCAGCACAGAAACCAGCGCGGAAGGGTTTTGGAGATTTATGGGACGCCGGAAAATGTCGAGATGGCGGAATATGTGTATCATTATCTTCAAAACGTCTCGGAGCTTTTATGGACGGAGTACAAAGAGAAAAATAACATCAACGGGAACCGGCATCGGAGGACTTTTATCTACGGCCTCCTGGAAGGTTTTTATCATAAACTGGAGGGCAGGGTGCAGGCAAATGCGTCCCAACAACTGGTATGGAAGGGAGATCCCCGGCTCAAGGAGTTTTATCACCAAAGAAATCCCCGGCGTACCCGAAGCCTTTCCCGGTATTCCCGAACCTGTCAGGACGCCTATAACTCCGGGGTATCTCAAGGGAAAAAACTGGTTATTCACAAAGGCGTCCGGGCGGGCGGCAGCGGTGAAGTCAGGTACTTGAACTAATCAAAAAAACCCTGGCTATGTAAACTTGAAAACAGCAAAGGATTTTGATAATAATTGATAAATGAAGGTTTAGCCCTATTCTATTCACTATTCTAATTATGAAAAATATTCCTAAAGTAGACATAATAATTTTTATTTTAACATTTTTAATTGGGGGTTATTTATGCTTTCTTTCAGGTAGGTACTCAGATAAATATGATTTATGGGATTGGTCTAAAGACATCATAATACCACTTATTAGTGCTTTAATTGGTGGTGGAATTACATTGTTAGCTATTCATTATTCCATCAAATCAGAGAGTAAAGCTGAACAAGAAAAAACATTTCAAAATAGTATATCTGCAATAAAAACAGAATTAAATGAGAATAAATTAAGATTAGATGATTATTGTAAGGCCATAGGAGAATTAACGGATATTTCTGACGACAAACGGTATATTTTCTATATTCAACTATCTAATGGTTTATGGGATAGTTTTAAATATGAAATACTTAAGAATGATAAAATTAATTTAGATATCCTTTATAAGGCGTATGTAAATATAAACAAGGTAAATAGCCAGGCAAAATTTGCACTTTCAAACTCAGGCACAGGTAAAGCGGATATCTATTACAAAGAAATAAAAAAACAAGCAGAGAGCGCAAAAGATTCGATAGAAGAGGCATTAAAAATTTACCAAAAGTGACCATGAGGGTCAGACCTTCGTTATTCAATAATTAATTGTTTTTTTGTAACACTTTAGTTCTTTGAAAAATTAACAAGTGATTTTATAAGCTAAGCCAGGGGAGCAAAAAGGGTCAAATCTTTATCATTGAAGAATCTGCTTCAATTCTTTTGATAACCGGAGAAAGATGCTTGCCGTGTTTCAATTTTTCTCGTAATCGTTTCCTCCAGGCGCACAGTACTATAGTCTACCTCCATCATTTCTCCTGTCTCAGTTCCGCTTAGCCGGGTAGGTTCGGTTTCGTACTTCAACCCAAACAGACTACCACGCATGGGCAATGAAAAATGTCCGTATTGTTTTAGATTTATTCTTTTCCATCTTAAAATTTAACAGTATATCTCACGCCTATTTCACTAACCACATCACCGCTGATTGTAACTGTCAGTTTTGCTTTTCGTAAGGTACTCGTAGATGACATATTTAACCTCCTTTCAGCCGCATCACCTATAAGATAATAAGGGGTTAATTGCAATAAAAATTAGCCGCAGGGTAATTCAGAACAGCGAGGCAAATTCCAGACAAAAAAGAAGATTGAATATATGACGATTTTTGTTTAAATTAATACTTCTTTAAGTGTCATGCGTTGATACTATCTTATAGCCGTGTGGAAATTATAATTACCAGACAAAAATCGAAAGGAGCCATTCCATGAAAATTTCAATTGAGGGCAAGACAAGGATTAAATTGATTCCGGAAACCAAACATGAGAAAGAAGGCCTTGAGTCGCTGTGGAAGATTATTATCCGCTGTGAAACGGACAGCAAGGTGCTTTGCCCTATAGGTTCATATACAGCAACTCAGGATGACGGGGCTAATTTCGTGATACAGGACCAGTAATCCCGCTGAGAGCCGCGATTGTGTGCGGAAGATAAGGCTCCATAGTTTCCGGATACCCCGAACAAGTCGGCAGAGATATGTAGGGCGAGGCTTTAGCCTTGCGTTTATAGCACGAAGGTAAACCTGAATGTTTGCCCTACATGTTACCGATAAGACATTTTTGCTGAAAAGGTCAAAATATTTTTTTAGAAGATGCTGCGCTAATGCCTCAATTCCTATCTGGCCTCGGAGTATTTGCAGTTGAGGGTGGCAGCGTTGGGAAAATAACCGAAGGCTGATCTCCGGTCAAGGTGAGAAGAAAGGCAGTAATTTTGTTCATTTCATCGGCAGTAAGCGTTACTCCCAACTGATATGCGGCCATAACTTTCACTGCCTCGCTCAAACTCCATGCGCTTGCATCGTGGAAATAGGGCGCCGTGAGGGCAATATTTCTGAGTAGTGGCACTTTGAATACGTATTTATCTTTTTCATCTTTTGTTACGTTGTACCTGCCAAGGGTCTGTGTGTCTTTGTCGTACGGTTTTGCAACTCCAAATTTCTGAAAAGAGTTTCCCCCTACCCCCAAACCGTTGTGGCAGATTATACAACCCTTATTCTTAAAGAGATCATATCCTTCCCGTTCCGTTTGGGAAATCCTGTCATAGCCTCTCAGCCACAAATCAAATCGTGAATTTGGCGTGGTCAAAGTCTCCTCAAACGCTGCGATAGCGTCAGCGACATTATCAATGGTAATTTTTTCCTCCCCATAGACCTCTTTAAATCCCTGCGCATATTCCGGTATTGATTGTAGCACGCTCACGGCAAGTTCATGGTTTGAAGCCATCTCCATAGGATTGGCTATGGGGCCTTTTGCCTGCTCCTTCAAGTCCTTCGCGCGGCCATCCCAGAATTGCGCCAGATTGAACTTTGCATTAAGAACAGTCGGTGAGTTTATCGGACCAAACAACCATTTGTGTCCGATAGAGCTGGGCAAATTATCCACGCCGCCCGTCGAGAGGTTGTGGCAGGAATTGCAACTGATCCAGCCTGATTTTGACAGTCGGGGTTCAAAGAACAATTTCTTCCCTAATACTGTCTTTGCGCTGTTCCAGTCAAAACTCACGGGAATCGGCTGGATAGGTTCTTGTGAACGCGCAGATCCCGACCCCATACTTTCGCCCCTGCTGCCATATCCCATATCAATCAAACCCCCTGCGAGGGTAAATGCCGGTATCGCGTAACTGATACCGACAAAAGCCAGGAAACAACCCATTGCAATAAATTTCGTTATCTTCATTTTGTCCCCTTTATCCAGGATTATTGGTATTTCTTTCCGTGTAATCTGCGGAATCTGCGGCTTCAATCAATGTAACAATTTAGTTTTTTGAAACACCGTATACACACCCCTTAATCCCCTCTTTTTAGAGGGGACTTCAACCTCCCCTCTATCAAGAGGGGCCTGGGGTGTGTTTCAATACGGGCTTCCAGGCGGAGTTGCAGAAGAAACATTGATACGAATTTTCAAAAACTAAACGGATACTAATTAATGATAGGTACGCCAAACAGGATTGTCAACTGCATTTTTCCATTGAAATCATCCATAATTTCCCGTGAAAATGTGCGGTATTAATTGGTAGGCCAATAAACAATTGTTTTGTATAATATCCCAACCCGAACGAGTCGGATGAGATATGTAGGGCGAGGCTTTAGCCTTGCTATTGTACTTATTTAAAATTAGTTGAAACGGAAAAATATGCAATACGTCCCGCGCAAAAATTCCTGTAACACCGCACAACGACACAAGAACAGGTGGTTTTCTTTCGTTCCCGGCATTCTTTTTCTCACAATAATCGGCTGGTGGGTAATAGCAATAGTCCACAATAAAGCCTCTGTTTCCGCACCAGAGAGCGCCGTACGTTTGGTATCTGCGTCGGTTGTCGGAATACCACTGCGCGCTACACCGGAAGGGGCATTATCGCCCGAAGTGGTGCAAGGCGTACTGAGGGAAAAGGGGTTATTTGATGCACGCAGGAATCCCGCCGGTCGAGGCGTTTCTCATCAGTATGAAATGCAGAAAGACGGAAAGGTGGTGTATGACCACGTCAGTTGCCTGATGTGGCAGCAGGCAGGTTCGCCGAATGAAATGAACTACCGGGATGCGAAGGACTATATTTCCGCGCTGAACAAAGAGCGGTTTGCCGGTTATCGTGACTGGCGTCTGCCCACCCTGGAGGAAGCGATTTCACAGGTAGAACCGTCAAAAAGTGACGGCGGCTTGCACATAGACCCCGTATTCGATCCATGCCAGAAAAGGGTATGGATGTCTGATTTCAGAAAGGACGGCATGGCCTGGACAGTTTGGTTCGACTCCGGTTTTTGCGATTACGCGTATACCGACAACAACATCAAGCACCACGTCCGTGCGGTAAGGGCAGAGAGATAATTTCGTCGTATATAGCCGTTACCTTGATTGTATAGGATTTTCGTTTTAATTAAACGGGTTCCAGGTTGGCATGGATTATTCCCCTCTTGGGAGGAAACAACGCAATTCCCCTCTTGGGATTTAGGGGTGTGGTGCAGCCAACAAGATGGCTGAACTAGTGGGTGAAAGTCCCATCCTGACAATTGTCCGTAGCGGTCAGGTAGTCATATCTGGCATATAGGGAGGTAACAACCTATATGAGAGCCCAGAAGTAAACGGCCAGTCGGCTGAGCAGGAAGCTGTTTAAGTCGGAACGATACAGGGGTCTAGCAAAATGGCAAGCCTTAGGAGTTTATTCAAAATAACATGAACAAGTTTGTTGTCCGACACTTTAAAGATCAGGCACTCTCAGGGCTAAAGCCCAATTCAGATAAGACCGTCATTAACCCCAGCCTTAAGGCTGGGGTTAATGGGTACACGTCCTACCGAGGCTTTAGCCCTGATGTTACAGCAACATGAAGTTGTACATGTTATTTTGAATAAACTCCTATTTGAAATTGAAGGACAGTAAATAATTATTCACAGAATTAAACATAGAAAAGAAGCCTACCGGAAGAGGTGGAAAATATGAAATTACATCCACAGCTAATTGAGAAGAAAGGTAAAAAAGAATTTGTAGTTTTGCCTTATGATGAGTTTGTGACTCTTGAAGAAATGATGCATGATTATGAAGACTTAAAAGACCTTAGAGCCGCAAAAGAAAAATCAAAAAATCAGGCTGCGATACCAATTGACAAAGTAATCAAGAAATTAGGTTTATAAAGAACCCGCCTAACAAAGCGCTTCAGCGGCTTGGCACAAAAAACCGTGTCAGCCGCTGGACTCGGTCATTATAAAGCCCCCTACCAAATGCCATCCTTACCCGCCTGTAAACCATCCTCCGGCAAATTTTTTAATCAAAACAATTCGATCGTGCTCTTTTATCATGGTTTCCTCCCAACCAGAACGAGTCGGAAGAGACATGTAGGGCGAGGCTTTAGCCTTGCGTTTATTGCACGAAGGCAAACCTAAGTGGTTGCCCTACATGTCGCTGGTAAAAATATTTTTTAGAAGATGCCATTTGGGTGTATCAATTTAGTTTTTTGACCTTTGCCCGGTTCCTGATAAAATAGGTGTGCCTTCATTGAATGGGTTGCTTTTCGGGAAAATACCGAATCTTTAAAACACTACCATAATAAAAATTGAGGGAAGCGCTATGTCACATATATTCAAATTCCTGTTAAAAACACTGCCTCTTCGGTGGAATGTGCAACAAGGCATAAGAAATCTTGTGGCGATCGTCGTGGTATCCACGTGGACGGGATGCCTCTTGTGTTACGGCGAAGATCAGGCCAGCCACATACAGTCGTTGTTTAAGGAAACGCAGCAGGCCACGGTGTTCTGTCTGGATAACGGCATGGAAGTTATCCTTATTGAGAACCATGCAAATCCCATGATTGCCGCGGTTACTGTCGTTAAGACCGGTAGCCGCAACGAGGATGCCGCCAGCAACGGGTCAGCCCATTTCCTTGAGCACCTCTTGTTTAACGGCACAAAGACACGCACGCAGAAGCAGCTTTATGACGAGATGGATTTTTACGGCGGCTACAACAACGCCCACACCGCTCAGGATTACACCAATTATATGATACTCATGCCGAAGGAGTATATTGCACAGGGGATGGATATCCAGGCGGACATGCTTTTTAATTCCACCCTGCCTGATGAAAAGTTCGAAAAGGAGCGCGGCATCGTTATTGAAGAGATAGGCAAGGGCGCAGACCGCCCTGAATATCAGGCCGGCAATCACTTCCAGAGGACGTACTTTGAGGGCACGCCGTATGAACGCCCGGTGCTCGGAACGGTTTCCACCATTACCCATGTAAAACGTGAAGCTGTGTGGGAATATTACCGGACGTGGTACGTGCCCAACAACATGACCCTGATGGTGATTGGCGATTTTTCAATCGCGGAAATGGTAAAGCTGGTGAAAGAAAAGTACGGCCCGTATCCGGCAGGAACGATACCGGAACGCAAATTCACAAAACCAAAATCCCCGGAGAGATTGCACATCATCCGCGCACAGGGCATGGGTAAATTCCCCAAAGACCGTCAATACCTGTGCCTGGGGTATCTCCTGCCGCCCCCGGTTTCCGACGATTTTCAGGCGCTGGTGCTCCTGTCAGAATTTCTGGGAGGCAGGGAGATCGCTGCCCTGACGTTGCTATTTAAACAGGAACCGTACAAAGACCTGGTTGAAACGATTGATACGTCCATAGAATTCAACCGCGATTTTTCCCTCCTGCAAATATCCGCAGAACTGCCCGTAAACGCTGACGCAGAGCGGGTGGTAGCATTAATTATCCAGGCGGTGCAAGGTATGACAAAGAGTCCGGTTCAGGACAGCGAGGTAAGATCAACGCTGATTGCGCGGGCGACGCAGGAGATTTATCTGCAGGAAAACCTGCATTATTACGGCATGATGAAATCGGGCTATCTGGCCGCAGGAGGCTATGGCCTGCTCCGCGACTATATGGACGGCATTATGAAGGTGACGCCGCAAGCCATTCAGCAGGCCGCTGAAAAATACGTGAGCGCCCAGACGCCCGTGGTTACCCTGATGTCCCCGCCGGTTGAAAAGACAACCGGGGAATTATCAACTCAATCTGTCAATCAATACAAGATGGAGACGCTGAAAAATGGACTGACGGTTGTGGTGAAGGAGAACCAGGATAGCCGGGTTGTTGGTATTCATCTTTTGGCAAAGGAGCGCAGCCTGAACGAAGGGAAGGAGAAGCGGGGCATGACGGAAATTTTACAACGGATGCTCCTTGACGGCGGAACGGCTGAGCATCCGGAGAAGGCGCTCTATCAGGAATTCGAATCCATGGGCGCGGAGCTGAAACTCTATGATGACTCGTCCGTCCCCTTTGACGACTACTACTATACCCCTCGCTTTGCATACATCCGCTTAAAGCTTGTGGATGCTTTTTTCGGGAAGGGATTGAAGCTGCTTGCGGAAATGATAACGCAGCCACGTCTTACCGAAAAGGACTTTGCAGAAGCGAAGAAGGCCGTCATGTCGCTTTCAACCAATGCGGCAATGAGTACGCCCAAAATGGCAGACCGCATTTTTTACGATAACCTTTTCAAAGAAAACCCGGGTTTTGGCCGGTTATCAGGCGATGTGAAACAACTGGAGCAAATCCAACTAAAGGACATACAGGATTTTCAGGGAAGATTCTACCATCCGGAGAATTTGATATTAACCATTTCTGGCAACATGCCGGCCGAAAAGGCGCTGTTGTTGGTTCAGCAGCATTTTGGAGGTTCGTGGGGTGAAGCCGGATGGCAGCCGCCGGAGTTTACGCCTCAGTTTCAGTCCCTGGGGACTACCATACGCGAGAAGATGGGCAAACAGCAATCGTACATTTCAGTGGCGAACAGGTGTGATGTGACCGAAGAGGATCAGCCCGCGCTCTACGTGATGGAAAACATCTTCGGCGACAGGCTTGCCTTCAACCTGCGTGAAAAACAGGGTCTTGCTTACACCATCAGCGTCTCCTTCAATAAATACAAGGGTGTTCAGTGGTATCGGATATCAATGGGCACGCGTCAGGAAAATATAGAGCGGGCTGTAAAAGGTATTCGGGAAGAGATTGTTTCCATGCGTGAAGCGAAGCTCGAAGAACAGGAGGTGAAGAAGACCATAAACTCCATTTTAGGTCGCCGCGGTATGAGGCGGCTGGATCGGGTGAACCAGGCGTATCACCTGAGCATGAAGGTATTTGATGGCAAAGCGCCGGAAGCGGACGATCAGGAGGTTGAGAAACTGAAGAAGGTTACGGTGCAGGATGTGGAACGGCTGGCGCGTCAGGTCTTTCAGGACGACAAATATTTAATCGTAATTGTGGAATAGGAACCACAGATTACACAGATTGCACAGATTATTTACGTGGAAATACATAGTTTACCGCAGAGGGCGCGAAGAACGCGGAGGAAATGTCCGTAAGTTGGGTGAAGCAAGGCTCTATGGGGTTGTCCAAAAGGATTTTTTTGATGGGTGCGCTGTCGCTTCACCCATCCTACCCGGCTGGAAAAAGCCTTATATGTCCTATCCCAAATGATGTCGAGTCAGTGGAAATTTTTGTTTAAGATACTGACACATGATTTTAGCGGTGGTGTTTGCGCCGGGGATTGGATGAATTGTTAGGCGGCTTTTTCAATCTCTTTCGACTCATACTCAGGAAACATAATTATTGCGGGATGAACGTCGAAGGTCTTTGCAAGTTGTAGAGTACGTTTTTTACCAATCTCAATCTTTTCATTTTCTAAAAGGCTGATATTGGTTACGCTGATGCCGGATCGCCTGGCAAGTTCAGCCTGAGTCCAGCCCTTCAATTCACGAAGCATTCGAATGACTTCCCCCGTTGAAAGCACCGCATGAGGTTTCGCGGTAATGAATTTATTTTTTGTTTTCATGTGTCTTCCTAATATTTATGTGGCGTTATTTCTAAGACAATAACGGTAACAATATCACGTTCAACTCTGTATATTACCCTGTATTGTAAACTCAAATGAGACGAACGTTGCACCTTGCGTTCCCCTTTTAACTTTTCGTCATGGAACCCAGGGAATTTTCTTAGTTTTTCTGGTCCATGCCGAAATACGATATCCTTCCAAAGTTCATATTTCTTGACAACATCTAACGGTAATTTGCGGCAGATTTTTGCAATGTCGTGATGTTCTTTAATATGCCACATTATTAAGCAAAATAACTTATCAAGGTTAATAAGTCCCCCAAATAAGTATTGCCTGCTATTGGACACCTGCAAGATCGCCCTCATCTGCCCAAGCTGTCACGCCAGGTATGCGCCTGATTGGATGGTTGGGATACACACAGTTCACCGCAGAGGACGCTGAGAACGCGGAGGAAAGGTCAATAAGGTTGGGTGAAGCAAATCTCTATGGGGTTGTACAAAAAGATTTTTTTGATGGGTGCGCTGTCGCTTCACCCATCCTACTCAAAATCCATTTCTGCAATCGTTTTTGGCTCGCTGCTTCCCCATTCCACAGAGTACCATCCCTTTTCCACACATTGCTTGAATGAACTGTATGGCCACTCGGCTGGAACACTTGCCAATCCATGCCTTACCGGATTGTAATGGATATAATCCATGTGTCTTCGCCAATCTTCTTCATTACGGATGAGGTGTTCCCAATATCGCCTTTGCCAGACAGCGCGTTCCCGTTTACCTTTCCTGGAATTGCTCTGTTTTTCATCGGCGGTTGATTGATGGGTGCGATCCGCCCATTCGACAGGCTCATGGCAGGCTTTACCCATCTTGCCAACGGAACACGATCGGCTGAAAAAATGTTTTATCAACCGCCACCTCGTTGCAAAATCGGCGTCTTCCTCCGGTAACCGCCAGATACAATGCACATGATCCGGCAGCACCACAATCCCGTCAATCTCAAACGGGCGTTTCTGCATCACGTGGCGAAAGGATATCCGGAGGCGGGAAACATTTTCCGGTACAGTCAGGATTGGTAGCCGTTTATAGGTCACCACCGTAAAGAAATACCACCCTCCCGGACGCCACGCCCGGCGATATTCCATCGCAAATCCCCTGTAGGATGGGTGAAGCGGAGCGCACCCATCAAAAAAATAGGATATGATAGGTCTGTTTCGTTTGGCCCATCATACGTGGGCTTGATGGGTGCGCTGTCGCTTCACCCATCCTACCCGGCTTTTCAATCCTTAATATTGCGCTGCTTCAATCCTTCCTCGTATAGCTTCTTAATTTCTTCAGGTGATAACACTCTGTTGTGGAAGGTAAATCCTTTGACTTGCAAATTCGGGCGTTCAGTTTCTTTCCCAGTATCTAAAGAAATCCATTTTGTTTTGTTTTCGATTCTCCAGATAGTTGCCACGTGTATGAAAGTTTATATCTGTCAGTTCCAGCAATAAATAGATTTTTCGGTAATGGCTGAATATGCACGTTGTATTCAAGTTTAGCCGATGGTTTGATATCCTCTATTAAAATTTCAATATTGTTTTGAGAAACAAGCGCGTTTGACCCAACAACCCTTTTAATTGTTGTTGTGCAATCTGCTATGGAATTCATATCGTTGACTTTCTTAATATTTCCAAGGATAGGCAAATCCACGGCCAGAGAATTTAAAGGCTTCGATGATTCCACAGTAATTTTATATACATCGTTGGATATTGATATATTTACTTGAACATTGGGCTCTGAAAATTTTCCACTTGTATAGTCAGTTATTGACTCGATAAAGAGTGCTGCAACCGCGAACACTACAAGAATGTATGGTTTAATTGAAGTATCCCATTTCTTGCATAAAATCGCGAGAGGAAGCGTTATGACAAGTACTAATATTATTTTCGCAATTAATATTTTCATCACACTGAAGTTAAAGTCTCCTGCCATCGTGGCGCAAGCGCCGGACATTGGGCCAATTTCTGCGCTGACTCAACATCAATTTTGCGATTGCGCATGACTGCATTTGCCGTGGCAACGGTCCACTGCGGGAAAGGACGCTCTCTCAGGGTGAAGTCGTTTCCCGCCTCAATATATCCTTCCTTCAAAACGCTGAGATACCAGCCAATCCTGCCCGTCTCTTTGATGCGGGCAACAAAATCTTTGATACCCCATCTCCGCTCCAGCTTCCAGCAAGGCTGTCTGGGCTGTGAAATCTGCACAACAGCCTCTCCAACTCCGAACACGTCTCCGATACAAACTTCATCTTCCAGCAGACCGGATGTTGTGAAGTTTTCACCAAAGGCGCCGTAAGGCAAATCCGGCAGGGGGAGGGTTTGCCTCCAGTACGTGTAATGTTCGGATGGATACACGTTGGCCGCCTTGTAAATGCCGCCGTGAACCGATAAGTCGGCCTGTGCATCTCCGGCAAGGTTAAGCTTCCCCACCCATACAGGGCCACAAACAGGTGTCTTGAAGATACCCGTTGTCCAGGATTCTTCATTCGATTGGGTTTCTGTGGCTCCGTTGAGTGTTTTTGTGAGACCCACCTGGACTGAGATGATTTTTATTTCTTTCATAAGTGTTTATATGGATGTCTAATTGTCAAATCAGGTCTTCGGCGACTTTCTCCCCTCTAAAAAGAGGGGCCGGGGGTGTGTTATAGCATTATGGGCACACCCATTGATTCCCTCTTTTTAGAAGGAAATCAAGAGAGACTGAAATTCCAGAACCTACATGCAAGGAATTTTGTTTCTCATCGCCATTGATACATCGTGTGTCAACGTCATAACTTTTTCCGCCTCTTGTATGCTCAGCGTACCCGTCCCGCAACTGGGGGTAATGATTGACCTGTCGTGAATCAGGGCTCTGGATACGCCCTTTCCGGCAAGAAACTGTATGCCCTCTTCCAATTTCTTTACCAAATCATCCAGAGACGTGGTGTTTATCTTCGGAGAGGTCGGGACAATGCCCCACGCCAAATAACCGCCCCTGTCAAGAAATATCTTAATTTCACGCCAGTACATCAGGTATTTGTCCATGAATTCGTACGCATCAAAGCTGACAATGTCCACCTTTGATTCCATGAGCATCGCCCAGTCCGTATTGCCGCAACAGTGAGTGCCCGTTAATCCTCCCTGCGTCTGAACGGCGACGTACGCCTCATTCATGGCGCTGATCGCCCTTTCCCGGCTGATATTCATAAATGCCGAACCGAAGCTCGTCAGATACGGCTCGTCTATAAAAATGATGACGGGAAGCTTGTATTGCGACAGTTTTGTAAACTGCCAGAGCGCCTTCATGGACATCAGCTTGATAATAACGTCAAAAAATTCATCGCTGTACAGCGCAGTAATGCCGGATGATAATTTTATTGAACCGGCGAGGGTAATGGGACCTACCACGTGCCCTTTTAGCGCGCGATAAGGTTTTTGGGGCGATTTGTCGAGGCGGTCAATCATTGCATAAAATCCCGCTGAGCATGCAGGGCTTATCTTGAACAAATCGGGGTCGTTCGCCAGGTATGTCTCATAAAAACCCTGGAGCGCATCTGAGGTGTTTTGGGAAACGTCAATGGTTACCGTCTTATCGGCGATATTTATTTTTGCGCAGGGCAGTCCTTCCGTGTATTGGATGCACATATCCTCCTGGGCGCTGAGCCTGGGCAGTTGCGGCCAGCAGGGGATATCCGGGAGCGACCTGAACATAATGTCACATGCCACGTCGGCGTCCGCGTGTGGAAGACTGCCAATCGCCGTAGCCGAGAAATTGCCTTTAAAATGAGTTGTCATAGAGTACTGTCCTTAAATGAGATTCATCATATTTCTTACGCCACGAAGATTCCAAGGCACAAAGAAAAACCTGGTAGGACAAGCGTCCCCGCTTGTCATCATAATGTCAGGCGAGGACGCCTGACCTACCCAGTGACTTTGTGGCTAGTTTGAAATTCCCGGACGTCAAATCCTTGTTGACAGGATAGCTTACTTTATTATACATTTACAACTGAAATTTCATAAAAAACTTCCACCCTTCCTAATTATATGACCGTTGAATTAACAAGCATTTTTGATAGTGTTCGCAAGTCAGTGAACGGCAGTAGCTGCAGGCTTGAACGCTCAAAGATTGGGCAGTTCCTGACTACTGCCAGAATCGCGCGGTTTATGGCGTCACTGTTCGAACGTCAGAGGGAACACGTGCGAATCCTGGATGCTGGCGCCGGAGCGGGGGCTCTGTTTGCGGCGTGTGTGGAGGCGACGGTTTCTGGGAAGCATCGCCCGCTTTCGATTCATGTGGTTGCATACGAGAACGATCAGAAGATATTGCCGTACTTGAAAGAAACAATGGAATGGTGCGAATCGGCCTGCCAGGAAGCCGGTATCTCTTTTCAGGGAGAAATACGGGCGGAGGACTTTATTAAGGCGGCCATAGCGCAGGCAGAGGAAGGTCTGTTTGCCGTTCAGAGGGAGCGTTTTACTCATGTAATACTCAATCCACCTTACAAGAAGATTAGCGGAGAATCGGCAACGCGCCAATTGCTCGATAATGCAGGGTTTGTGGTGTCGAATCTTTATGCCGCGTTTGTATGGTTGTCGGCTAAGTTGCTTGAGCCTGGCGGCGAATTGGTAGCAATTACGCCCAGAAGTTTCTGCAATGGTCCGTACTTTCGCCGGTTTAGAATTGATCTGCTGAATATGATGGGCTTACATCGCATTCATGTGTTCGGGTCGCGCAAGAAGGCATTCGGTGATGACGATGTGCTTCAGGAAAATGTGATCTATTATATGGTTCGGGACAAACGAAAACCGGAGCGCTTAATTGTCTCATCGTCCGAAGGCGCGGACTTTGATAAATCAAAGAGCCGCGCTGTTCCATACGATCACGTAATTTTACCAAGCGACCGCGATGCCTTCATTCGCCTTGTGTTGAACGATACCGACGACCGCCTGATGGAGAAAATGGAGGCATTTACGACTTCGCTCGTCATACTTGGGGTGGACGTCTCAACGGGGAGAGTCGTGGACTTCCGCTCTCAGGAATACCTCCGCTATTTACCGGAAGAGGGGACAGCCCCGCTTATATACCCGCGCCACTTTGTGTCTGGCTTTGTAAGTTGGCCCGCTGAATCAGGGAAAAAGCCAAATGCTATCGCCGTTTCGCCACAGACAAGGGATTTACTGTTGCCAGCAGGACACTACGTCCTCACAAAACGTTTTTCGGCAAAAGAAGAGCCCCGTCGTGTTATGGCTGCAATATACGATCCCAACAGGGTTGAAGCCGCGCTTGTCGGGTTTGAGAACCATCTTAATTATTTTCATGCGAGGGGTAAAGGCTTAACGGCAAATTTGGCGAGGGGGCTGGCTTTATATCTAAATTCTTCGCTCTTCGATCAGTACTTCCGTCTTTTCAGCGGACATACACAGGTCAACGCCACTGACCTCCGAAAGATGAGTTATCCCGCTCACGATCAATTGCTAAGGCTTGGCGCTCACGTAAAACATCAAATGCCCGATCAGGCAACGGTTGACGAGATATTGGAAAAGGAATGCGGTATCAATGGCTAAAAAAAGCGACACAAAGAAGGCCGAACGAAAAATCAGGGAAGCGCTGGAGATTTTGGAATCGCTTGGTTTTCCGCGGCAGCAGCAGAATGAACGTTCCGCATTGACACTTCTTTCGTTGTTAAACCTCAAGCCTGACGATGTGTGGGAGAGCGCAAGCGACCCATTAATTGGTATTACACCCATGATGGAATTCTTTGCTATGCATTATGACAAGCGATACGCGCCGAATACCAGAGAGACTGTACGGCGGCAGACTGTTCATCAATTCATGCAGGCGGGGATGATTGTGCCTAATCCTGATAAACCTTTGAGGCCGACAAACAGTCCCAAGGCGGTCTATCAGATAGAGCCGTCTGCATTGAAACTGCTTCGGGAGTTTGGGAGGCCAGGCTGGGGTAGCCATTTGCGTGCGTATCTGCATACGGTCAAGACTTTGAAGAAACTTTATGCGCGAGAGCGAGATATGCGCCGGATTCCCGTTAAACTTTCAAGTGGCAGAAAGGTCAGTCTTTCGCCGGGCGGCCAGAAGGTATTGATAAAAAAGATCATTGATGATTTTTGTCCGCTTTTTACCCCAGGTGGACGGGTAATATACGTAGGCGACACGGAGACGAAATGGGCACATTTTGATTCTGATGCGTTTGAGGAGTTGTCCATTGAGATAGAAGAACACGGAAAGATGCCGGACGTCGTGGTGCATTACGTGGAGAAAAACTGGCTTGTTCTGATCGAAGCGGTTACCAGCCACGGCCCGGTAAACCCGAAGCGTAGGCAAGAATTGAAGACGCTGTTTGCCGGATCAAAAGTTGGCATAGTGTATGTAACGGCTTTTCTTGATCGAAAAGCGATGATAAAATACCTCGACGAAATTTCCTGGGAAACGGAAGTATGGATTGCGGACACCCCCACGCATTTGATCCATTTCAACGGCGAGCGGTTTCTTGGTCCATACGAGGATTAGCGTCTTACAAAAAATATTTTTACCAGCGACATGTAGGGCAAACCTTTAGGTTTGCCTTCGTGCAATAAACGCAAGGCTAAAGCCTCGCCCTACATATCTCTTCCGACTTGTTCGGATTGGGGAATTATTCCGGGTTTTTCCTGACCAGGAGAAGCAGCGGGACCGAGGCGAACTGCGCCACGACGGAGAATGCGACGAGGGACGCCAGGGAGAAGTCGTAGAGAACGCCCATGAGCGCGCTGCCAAGAAACCAACATACGCCATACCCGGTGTTAAAGATGCCGTACCCTGTTCCGCGCCTGTTTGCGGGAACCATGTCTGCAATAGCAGCCCTCATGATGGATTCCTGCGCCCCCATACCGATACCCCAACATACCATCCCAATGAGGGCGAGCGAAAATCCTCCGAAAAAAACCAGCGGCGCAAAAGACAACGAAAGCAGGGACGCAAAAATCAGGATAGAAATGCCTTTGCGGTCAAACAGGTATCCAAACAGCAGGGCGGCAATGGCGTCAACACCCATGGCAACGGCATAAAATGCGGGAATCCAGATGTCTGGCACGGCGGAAGCCTTTTTGAAATGATACGCAATTAAAGGGAAGTCCGCATAGCCCGCGGCAATCAATGCGACGGCGACAAGATAAATCCAGAATTTTTTGGGAAACCCCTTTGTCTGCAACTCGGGGTGGCTTACTTCCAGGTTGCGGGGTTTAGGGTATAACCATCGTGCGGTGAGGAGCACACTGATCGCCATAATAGCGGGTACAAGCAGGATGGCATAGCTTGTCCGGTAACCTTCCTTGAAATAGAGAACACCGGCTGCAATCAGAGGTCCGAGGACTGCCCCTATTTGATCCAGCGCCTCGTGTAATCCGAAGCCCTTTCCCCTGCCAATCTCCTTGGTTGCGTGCGAAAGCATGGCGTCGCGCGCCGGGGTTCGTATAGCCTTTCCTATGCGTTCGATAATTATAAGAACGGCCGCAATTTCCCAGCGTCCTGCCAGAGCCAGGGCGGGTACTGCCAGCATATTCAAGGTGTAGCCAAATAACGTGATTGCCCAATATTTCCCTATTTTGTCGCTGACATACCCGGAAATAAGTCGCAGGCTATATCCGATTAGCTCACCCAATCCTGCAACAATTCCCACCGTGGTTGCGCTTGCTCCAAGTAACGCCAGATACTGACCGTTTATGCTGCGTGCGCCTTGATATGTTATATCGGCAAAGAGGCTCACTATGCCAAGTAATACGATGAACTTTAGCGCATTCAGCTTCGTGTTATTATTGTTAACTACGGTTGTGCCTGCCTGATTTTGCATGGTAAATTTTGCAATCCTGATAGTCTGTGCGCATCTGCGTCCACAAATAAAGAGCACATACTAATAAATTTAAAATGTTGAGTCAAGTAACTTAAAGATGATATTATATTTGTGGCGAAATTATTTTTACCACAGACGCGTAGGGCAAACCTTCAGGTTTGCTTCGTGCAAAAAGCTCAAGGCTAAGCCTCGCCCTACATGTCTCTTCCAACTCGTTTGCGTGAGGGGTTTTTCATGGGTGAATTTTCATTTATACAATGGATACGGAAAAGGCAGAAACGGCGGAGAGACGTCGCCCTGGGCATTGGCGACGATTGCGCTCTCGTAAACGTCTCTGCCGACAAGCTGTGTCTCATTACGACCGATATGCTGATAGACGGCACACATTTTGATTTGAAAAGATGCGCCGTTCGTGACGTTGGCAGAAAGGCGATTGCGTGCAGTATCAGCGACGTGGCGGCGATGGGTTGTCGGGCTACCGTTGCAGTAGTTTCCGTCTGCTTTCCTAACAACACCCGGGAAAGTTTTGCAAGGGAGCTGTATAAAGGGATATGGGGCATTGCGGGCAAATACGGTATCGGGATCGTGGGCGGCGATACCATTAGCGGAGACAGTCCCTTGTGTATCAATGTTACCATGCTGGGAAGAGACGAGGGATTAAAACCAATCAGGCGTTCCGGCGCAAGGGTCGGGGATGCGATACTGGTAACGGGCAAACTGGGCGGTTCGATTCTTGGCAAACATTTTAATTTTGAACCTCGCATAAGGGAAGGGCTTCTTTTAAACAAGCACTTTGCAGTTCACGCAATGATTGACATTAGCGACGGATTGACTGCCGATTTAAACCACATCCTGGAAGAAAGTCATGTGGGCGCTATGTTGTATGAAGAAAGGATTCCCATCTCTGAGGCGTCGGTTGAATTGGCGCGAAAAACGGGAAATACACCTCTTTACCATGCCCTCTCTGACGGGGAAGACTATGAGTTGTTGCTGACGTTATCCGGGAGTCATGCAGGAAAGGCACTAATATCTCCCCTCTTTGAAAAAGGAACATTTAGTTGTATTGGTGAAATTGTTGCGGGAAAGAAAATGCAGATGAAATGCCCGGACGGCATGATACGCCGTATAAAACCGCTTGGCTATGAGCACCTTAAATCACCGGTCAGAAAACGGCCATAATTAATTTAAGGTACACGAATCCCAATGGTTTTGGTAGGAGTCAACTCCTGTTAGCGACCGGCGCTTGTGTGCAGTTGTGCACCACCAATCGCCGTCGGGAGACGGCTCCTACCATGACGGTTTCAGGCGGGTTCAGGTTTGCAGCCTGAACCCTGTGGTTTGAACAAACGATACCCAGTTGAGCAGTCACAACGCCCGGAAATACAGAAACCGCCAGGTTCAAGTTGCAAACTTGAACCTGCAAAGATTTCAAAGCAACAGTAGGGCGACCCTTTAGGGTTGCCATCCCTAGTGCGTGTTCGGACAGTTGCAAGGCTAAAGCCTTGCCCTACGTATTAAACAGATAAAAGTTGCCGAATGCCTAATTTTATGAAAGCAGAAAAATTCAGTTTCAGGAGTACGAGCGCCGGGGAAACGATCAGATTCGGCGAAAGACTGGGGGGGCTGTTAGCGCCCGGGGACGTTATTGCGTTGGTGGGTGAACTGGGCGCAGGGAAGACCACCCTGGTAAAAGGCATCGTCCGGGGACTGGGTGTTACTGATAACCGCTCGGTAAAAAGCCCGACGTTTGCGTTGGTACATCGGTACGAAGGCCGCATGCCGGTTTATCACTTTGACGCATACCGGCTGGAAGACGCCCGTGAAATGCTGGATATTGGGAGCGACGAGATGATTTACGGGGAAGGTGTATCCCTTGTGGAATGGGCAGACAGGGCGCCGGGGTGTTTGCCCGAAGAATACCTTGAAATAACGTTAATACCCGTTTCTGAGAGCGAAAGGATCCTTGAGATATGCTGCCAGGGGGAACGCTATAACGAAATAGTACGCAATATAAAGGCAAATGGACAATTCGCTTGAACTGTCCATTTGCCGTGGTTAGTACTGTAGCCTCCCGTCATGTATTTGAAGCGTGCCTGGTTTGTTATGCCCCTTTTCATGCCGGAAGTAATTTAGTGTGTTGATTTCTGGCAGTCGCACTTGCAACCTGTCTTTGCACACTCGGCGGGCATATGTCCACATTTGCTGCATGTCTTTTCCTCTGCCATGACAGCGCCAACGAATGCGGTATTTATAACAGTTGCACCGAATATTGGCAGACCCATAACAATAAGACTTAAACCGAATTTCTTTAACATGTTTATTGCCTCCTTATGTTTTCGATAATTTTTCAGTTGGTAATCCGTACCAACAAAAAAGGCAACTCAAACAAGTTGCCTTTTTTGTTTTGAATATTTAAAGGGTAGCTTTTATAAAGCACCCTTTGTTTCATAATTAGTGTCCGTGCTTCTCTTCCTTCTTTTCTTCCTTCTTTTCTTCCTTTTTCTCTTCCTTCTTCTCTTCACTTGCTACGGCTGACTTTGTAACAACTGCACTTACACCACAAATCACCAATGCGCCAACAAAAGCGAGACCAATACCAAACTTCTTCAACATTTCCATCTCCTCCTCATACTTGGAAAATCTAGGCTAAGCCACCAGGAACGCCCCCAGTGAAAATACTTAGCTTTACGGTAGGATAATGTGAGCAATTTACTTGCCAATGGAATTTTATTATATATTTGTGAAAGCGATACCATTGCCGTGCCTAACTATCAGCAATCAAATTGGTTACGAAATTATTGAAATTTTTCGTTTCCGTGTCAAGGGTAGGGGGAAAACGTTAAATATGTATTGAAAAACATACACAAACCAAGGCTTATTTTAAGTGTTTGCGGGAGTTGATATTGTGCGGTGTTTGTATGTATGTAAATACATACACGGTGTGCGTTTTAGCATGCAGTTGTGGTTACGCGCTAATCTTTTCAGTGCTCATCGCACTGAGACCATTTTTGTAATTTTCAGGGTCAATATTATGTTTCTTGATTAATTTATAAATATCAGCCCTGTACCGCTTTGCTATTTTAGAGGCGTTTGTGACGTTGCCCTTGCTTACCTTCATGAGGTTTTCAAGATATTCGCGTTCGAATCTTTCCTTGGCGTCTTTGTATGAATTAAAGGTATTTTTGAGGGTGTTTGTTTCGGTAA